>CABEDY010000421.1_pt1 | contig 54940 bp, 42 predicted proteins | sample 3423171 | NCBI WGS metagenome assembly CABEDY01 (sample SAMEA5534333, study PRJEB31848) | metagenome | biome: tundra; feature: field; material: soil | place: USA | collected 2013-05 | depth 0.15 m | reverse complement strand
TTGTTTGCAAACGGCGCCCGCGTGCCCGCGGCAGTGAGGGTCAAAGGGTCGAAGATCTGCATACCGCCGAAGAAATTGCCGCCTCGCACTGCCGCATCCGGTACCGAATGTTGCGTGGCCTCAGCAGAGCGGTTTCGCAACCCTTCGAAAGAGGCGAAGAAATACGTGGACGCCGCCACGGGGCCGCTCACAGTTCCGCCGTATTGATTCTGGCGAAAGACGCCTCGCTGCAGTCCAGGCACTTCGAAGAAGCCCCGAGCGTCGGTGGCTTCATTGCGGAGAAATTCGAACGCGTTGCCATGAAACTTCGAGCTTCCGGGCTTGGTTACGATATCGATGACGGCGCCGAGGGATTGCTCGAACTCCGCTCCAGCGAGCGAGGTTTGGATTCGGAACTCTTCAACGGATTCCATCAACGGGACGACGGAAATAGCGCGAACATTTTGGTCCGTATCGTAACCGCCATCGACAATATAGGTGTTTTCATCCGACCGCGCTCCGTTGACGGGCGCATTGAAGGCGACGGCCCCGCGATTCCCTTGTTGGTCGTTATTAATATCGTGCGTGAATCCGCCAAGCTGGCGCGGAATGGCCCCCGGCCCGAGAGTCACCAGGGTAATGATGTTGCGTCCCAGCAGCGGCAGCGCCTCGAAGAAATCAGAGCCTAGCAGATAGCCTTCCGACGCATCGTCGGTTTGAAGCGACGAAACATGCGCAACCACGGTGATGGATTCGTGGCTGGATCCGAGATGCAGATCGAAATCGAGATGCGATTTCTTGTTCAGCTCCACAAAAAGAGGCGACACGGTTACCGTCTGAAAACCATCGCGCTGTGCGGTGACCGTGTACGCCCCGGGAAGAAGGTCGTCAATTCTGTAACTGCCGAAGGCATTGGTGGAAGCTTTCCTGACGAAACCAGTGGCAGTGTTGGTGGCCTGGATTTCGACGCCTTCGATGACCGCGCCCTTTTCATCACGCACGTCCCCCAGCAGGCTTCCTGACGAAACCTGAGCTTCCACCGGAAGTGCCAGGACCAGAAGAAGCGCGAGAAATACAAGCGCGGCAAGGAACAAAATAAACCGGCACGACCGCTCGGGTTTAGTCATGGATAGCTAGCCTCCGGAATCCACCAGTTGTTCGAGCCGGGAAATAGCGTCATCGAGATCGCTGTAACGCATCTCCCATATGCCCGCAGTCATCAAACGTTCATAACATCGAATTTGCGCCTCGCGCGTTTCGCGTGCGCCAAACGTAACGTAGCGTTCGCACCAACTGAGCGCCTCGTCTTTCGGGTAGCGCCGGATACGCGCCGGACCGGGCTCGTTTCGATTGAGGAAAACAATGTGGTCGATGGAGCAGCCGGGCGCGCTTTGAATCGGCAGCTCGCTCGTAAATATTTCGATGCCGATCTTGCCGTTGGGACGCTTAACCGGCATTCGATCCTGCAATTCCGGAAAAAGCCGGCCCGCATCTTCGCGTAGACGAATCGCATAAGGATCTCCCACCGAATAGCGGTCCGAACGGTTACGCACCAGCTGGACCCCGTCGTCCGACACGAATGTCCAACCGGCGCGAGCACAGGCGTAGGAAAGCGTACTCTTCCCTGCGAACGAATCACCCATAAGCGCCACGCCGCTGCCATTCCGAACCACCAGTCCACAGTGCAACGATGCGCCGGACTGTTGCTCAATCAGAGTCAATCCAGCCGCGGTCAGAAAACGGTAACGGACCACGCCGTGATCGGCTGCGACCAGCTCGTTGATCCAGCCGAACGCGAAATTCTGTTTAAAGTCGCACACCATGAAATTCTCGGAGTCTGCGACGAAAAACATAAGATGCTCGCGCGAGCGGGAGACGGAATCAGACGGCATTTGAGTATTGCTGCTCGCGGCTACACCAAGATGCATTCGCACGGGCGTCGCGTCGAATTGCTGCGTGAACTGTCCCCAACCTTCCTCCGCGGCTTGTATTACGTGGGCCGAGTTGGTAGCGAGGTCAAGCGGAAATCCGAAAGGGTAAAATCTCGCGCGCAGAGGCAGGTCGAACGCCGAAAGCACTGGATCGGGAAGCACCATTTGAAGAACGCTTTTCTCGGTCATTCGTTGTCAGATTACGTCATTTGACGGCTGAAAGCCAGCGGTTTAAGTACGCGCAAGGGATATTTTACAAGAAAGGTACAAACAGGAAACAAACCGGATAGCAAATCCGGCAAGTGCGATGCCAACCACGCCCCACCAACGCATGAATCCGTAGTCCAAAACAAGCGTTAGCGCCAGGCTCAGCGCGGCTACGCGATACAACAAGTGGTTCGCTTTGAGCGCCGAAGTCAATCGAATTTCGAGAGCTAACAAAACGGCAATCGGCAATTGCAACAACGACGCTCTTTGTACGATAGACACCAGATGGGTGGCTGCCTGGCTGAAGGCGCCTTGTTGAAAGAGAACTCGAATGATCGGCTCCGAGAAATACATCAGCGCGGCGGTCACAGGCAGAATCACCGCCAGGATGACAAGGCCGTAGGTTCGGAGAGTGCGGCGCAGCACGTGTGCATCGCCGAGCATGGCTCCTACAGAAATGTGTGGCAAAACAGCGGTACCAACCGCAGTGGGGCCGATCACGATTAGCACACCCAGCAACCGCGTGCCGTAATTCAAAGCAGCCACGCTGCCGGAGCCCAATCGAGCAGCCATGCCTTGATCCACCAACGCACTCCCGGTCATGACTAGAGTGACCGCCACCAGCGGCGCGTATTGATCCGCCACTTGTCGCAATGATGCTGTGACGCCGGCCCAGCGGGGGACCATCGGGTATCCTGCGCGCTTGACGCCGATACCGGCGGCAATAGCCTCCAGCGTTCCGCCGGCCAGGGTTGCGATGGCCAGTGCCATCACGCCGTATTGCTTCCCGCCGCCGAGCAACGCCACGATGGACGCGATGGGCGTGATCAGAGGCACCGCGGCGGAATACGCGAATTGGTGCTCGGAATTCAGCACCGCGCGCCAGGTGGACGCCAAACTGCCGAACGGCACCACTGCGATCATCACCAGCAGCAGCCGCTCGGTTAAAGCCAGCTTATCGGGCCCGAAACTGGGAGCAAGCAAGGGAAGAACAATGCCGGAAACTGCCGCGGCACCCAAGGCAGCGATAACAAATCCCGCGCCCGCAGCCGCTAACACGTTTGAATAAAGCGCTTCCGCCGCGGCTTTTCCTTGCTTTTGTCGCAATTCGATCAACGCGGGAATCAGTGCCGAATCCAGAGGGCCGGCCAGCATATCCATGAAAAAGGCCGGCAGGAGAAACGCGATGAGGAACGCATCCATGGCATCGCCGGCGCCGAACAGCCGCGCGGCCAGGATCACTTTGACGGCGCCAGCCACCTTAACCGCGGCGGTCCAGCCTCCCACGGTCGCGGTATCGGCCAGCATGCGCCAACTGGTGGAGCGAGACTGTGGCGTTTCGCGGCTGTACTCGGACGGCCGATTCATGCGTCAGCCAAGCATGGCATACTTCCTACGATAGTCAATGAGGGCAAAGGGTCCATGCGCGCAGCGATCGTTCATTACTGGCTGCTGAACCTGCGCGGCGGCGAAAAGGTGGTGGAGGCGCTGTGCCGCCTGCTGCCGGACGCCGACATTTTCACGCTGTTTTACGATCCCGATGCCGTGTCGCCCGCCATTCGCTCGCATCGCGTTCACACCTCCTTCCTGCAGCCCCTTCGAAAACACTACCGTTCGCTTCTTCCCTTGATGCCGATGGCACTGGAAAGTCTCGATCTGCGTGATTACGATCTGGTGGTGTCGAGCGAGTCCGGCCCTGCCAAGGGCGTGATCGTCCCTTCCACCACACGGCACGTCTGTTATTGCCACACACCGATGCGCTACCTGTGGGACCTGTATCCGGCCTATCGCAACGACTGGACACACTCGCGTTGGAAGCGCGCGCTGATGACGCCATTCGCGAACTACCTGCGGCTGTGGGATTATGCATCCGCGGCGCGCGTGGACGATTTCGTGGCCAACAGCCAAAACGTGAAGCGGCGCATTTGGAAAACGTATCGCCGCGAGTCATTGGTGGTCTCGCCGCCCGTTGCAGTTGAGACGTTCTACTCAGGACCGGCAGAAGATTATTACCTGATCGTATCCGAGCTCGTTGCGTATAAACGCCTGGATTCAGCCATCCGCGTCTGCGCCAATACTGGCCGCAAACTCCGCGTAGTCGGCGACGGTCCCGAATTCAAATCGCTCAAGCGACTTTCGAATGGGAGCATCGAGTTTTGCGGGAAAGCCAGCCAGGACCAACTGCGCGGCTTGTATTCCCGGTGCAGGGCATTCCTGATGCCGGGCGAGGAAGACTTCGGGATCACCGCCGTGGAGGCTTTGGCGAGCGGAAAGCCAGTCATCGCATTGGGCCGAGGGGGCGCGCTCGAAACCGTCCCGATTGACAAGCCTCAGGGTGGCATTTTCTTTAGCGAGGCCAGCGATGAATCACTGCGAGAAGCCATCGAACGTTGGGAGCGGCGTGAAAATCAGGTTCAGCCACGCGAGCTGCAAGTGTGGGCGTCGCAGTTTTCAGAAGCGCAGTTCGCCAGGAAAATGCGGACGATATTGTTTCCTGAGCCCCCGCGCTAACGCTCGCGGTTCGGAAAGATGCGTCATGTTTAGAGAGTGTTACCGAACCGCGACCGTGAGGGAGTCGGTGCCTTCGCCGATTTCTTCACGGGTCCTAAGCTAACACTGAGCTAAGGCTAGGCAAGGGAACATTGCCAACTTGTAAAAGTGTTGTAAAAACCCACGTTTGCTTGTCACAGTTCCAAGATGCGGCGTTACAATTTCGTTGGGCATGCAGACTGTTCTGGTGATCGACGACGACCGTAGCGTTCGGGACACCATCGGCGTGATGCTGGAGCAAGAGGGTTTCCACGCCGTACTGGCGGGCGATGGCGCCAGCGGCTTCAATCAAGCGGTGGAATTGAAGCCCGGCCTCATTCTAGTCGACCTGCGGATGCCGGGGCTCAGCGGCGAAGAAGTGTGCAGGCAACTGCGAGCCACTGGAATGACAACGCCGCTCATCGTCCTCAGCGCCATGTGTGGCGAGATGGATAAGGTGCAGCTGCTCGAAATCGGCGCTGACGACTACGTGGTGAAGCCATTTGGCGCGCGTGAGCTGCTGGCGCGCATCCGCGCAGTCCTGCGGCGTGCGACACCAGAAGATACGCGGGTGATGAGTTTTGCGGACGTGGAAGTGGATCTGACGCGGCGCGTGGTAACCAGGCGCGGCGAGGAGTTGAAGGTCACGCGGGCGGAATACAATCTGCTCACTTTCTTCCTTCAAAATCCCGACCGGGCGCTGACGCGGGAAATGATCCTCAACTCGGTGTGGGGATACGATTCGTTTCCAAACACGCGAACCGTGGATGCTCACGTGGTGCGGCTTCGGCAGAAACTGGAGCCTGATTCCGGCAACCCTCGCCACTTTCTCACTGTTCATGGAGTCGGCTATCGTTTCCTACCCTAAGCTTCCATGACTCGCATTGTGCTGATCGTCGAAGACGCCGAACTGTGCCGGGAAACGCTGGAAATGGCTCTTATGAAGCTTCCGAATCTGGCGGTGCAATCGGTGACGTCAGCCGAAGAAGCGTTGGAATGGCTGGACGCCAACGAAGTTTGCGCGCTCGTAACTGACCTGCATCTGCCGCTCATGAACGGATTCGAGCTGATTGAAGCAGTACGCGGGCGGCCCTGGCGCTCCTCCCTGCCGATTCTGGTAATCAGCGGGGATAGCGATCCACGCATACCAACGCGGCTCGCGAAGCTGGGCGCGAACGCGTTTTTCTCGAAGCCATATTCGCCGGCCCAGGTGCGGCATAAGCTGGAGCAAGTGATTGATGGCCCACCGAGCTAGCGCAGCCAAACCTAGCCGTTGCGATAATCAGGTCAGTGCAAAATAATCGGCTCCTCTTGTTGTCCGCCCTCACCGCTTTGATCTGTCTCGCGCAGGACCCTCAGAAACTGCTGCGGGATCCCGTCGTGAAAGCCGCGCTCGAAGCCGCAAAAAGCAATGAGCCGCAGACCATCGAGCGTCAAATCCAAGTTTGTGAGATTGCTGCCCCGCCCTTCCACGAAACCACACGCGGGCTCGACCTAAAACAGCGATTCGTGGATCTTGGCCTCAAAGATGTTCGCGTTGACAAGGCCGGCAACGTCATCGGTACGCGGCCGGGAGTATCCCCACGCCCCAATCTGCTTTTCAGCGCCCACCTCGACACAGTGTTTCCGGAAGAAACCGCTGTAAAAGTATCGCGTGAGGGCCATATCCTGAAAGGCCCCGGGATCGGCGACGATTGCCGTGGACTGGCCGTGATGCTGGCCACGATACAGGCATTGGATCAGGCCAAGGTGCGAACGCCGGGTACCATAACGTTCGTCGCGGATGTCGGTGAAGAAGGCCTGGGCGATCTCCGAGGGGTCAAGAATCTTTTCTACGAAAGCATGCCGGGCCAGATCGACAAGTTCATTTCCGTGGATGGAAACGGCCTGAGCATCGTGAATATCGGCGTTGGCAGCATGCGGTATCGAGTAACGTTCAAAGGCCCAGGGGGACACAGTTACGGTGCGTTCGGAATGGCCAATGCGATTCAGGCCATGGGCCGCGCCATTGCGAAGATCTCCGATTTCAAAGTACCTACTAATCCGAAAACCACGTTCAATGTCGGCCGCGTGGGCGGCGGTACGTCCATAAACGCGATTCCCTCCGAGGCGTGGATGGAGGTGGATATGCGCTCCACCGATGTTTCGTCCTTGAAGGCGCTGGATGATGAATTCCTAGCCGCGGTCCATTCCGCGGTGGAGGAAGAAAATCGGCGCTGGAACAACCGGGGCAAGGTCAGCGCCTCGCCTGAACTGGTAGGGCTTCGTCCGGCGGGTCAGACGCCGGAAGGATCGCCCATTGTTCAAACTGCTCTGGCTGTTTCGCGCGCGCTGGGGATTGTGGAAGGCCTGCGCGAAGGTTCCACCGACGCCAATGTTCCGATGAACATGAATATCCCGGCCATCACCATCGGAGGCGGCGGCTCAGGATCGGGCGTTCACACGTTAAACGAAACTTTCGACGCCACGGATTCCTGGCAGGGTACGCAACGTGCCGTGCTGTTGGCAATCGCGCTGGCAAGATAGCCTCGCACGTAAGTAAGGAGAAATGTTTTGCCCGCTAGTGGCAAGCCGGAGACCCACCCGACTATAATCAAAGAAATGCCTGAGGTTCGCCACTCGGTCTGCGCACTGGATTGTCCCGACACCTGCGCGCTGCTGGTGAACGTTGACGGCGAAAAAGGGAGCCACCTGCGGGGTGATCCAACTCACCCGATCACTCGCGGATTTCTGTGCGGAAAAGTGGCGCGCTATCTGGAGCGCGAGTACTCGCCAGAGCGGCTGCTCTATCCGCAGAAACGCATCGGATCGAAAGGTGCGGGAAAGTTTGAACGCATCTCATGGGACGAGGCGCTCGGGACTATCGCCGTCCGGTTGAAATCGATCTCCGCCGAGTACGGCTCGGAAGCCATTTTGCCTTATAGCTACGCCGGCACCATGGGTCTGCTCAACGGGGGCGGCATGGATCGCCGTTTCTTTCATCGGTTGGGAGCGTCGCGCCTGGATCGGACCATCTGCTCTTCAGCCGGTGGAGCAGGACTGGCGGCAATGCTCGGCTTCAAATACGGCACTGAGCCTGAGCAGTTCCGCCACTCCAAGCTGATCATCGCCTGGGGCGCGAACATTCTGGGCAACAACGTCCATCTGTGGCCCTTTATTGTGGACGCCCGGCGCAACGGCGCCCGTTTCTATACCATCGATCCGGTTCGAAATCGCACCGGACGGCTGTCCGATAAGCACTTCAGCATTTTCCCAGGCAGCGACCTGGCGCTCGCCCTGGGCCTGATGCACGTCATCATCGGGGAAAATCTGCACGACGCCGATTACGTCGCGAGTTATACCGAGGGATTCGACGCACTGAAAGAACTGGCTGCAAAATATCCGCCCGACCGCGTGGAAGCGCTCACCGGTATTGATCGTGCCGACGTAGTTTCGCTCGCAAGAGAATATGCCACTACGCGGCCGGCCGTGATCCGCGTGAACTATGGGGCGCAACGAAGCGAGCGTGGAGGCACGGCCGTCCGTGCGATTGCCGCGCTCCCTGCCCTGGTCGGTTCGTGGCGTGAAATCGGCGGAGGCTTGCAGCTCTCCACCAGCCAGTCGTTCCGCTTGAACAAAGAAGCTCTGGAGATGCCCGAGCTCCAATACGTTTCTCCGCTGAGGTGCGAAGCGCGGATCGTCAACATGTCGGAACTGGGTAAGGCTTTAACCACGCTCGACCATCCACCGGTGAAAGCCATGATCGTGTACAACTCGAATCCTGCGGCCATCGCTCCCAACCAGAACCTGGTGCTCAAGGGGATGCGGCGCGAGGATCTGTTCACGGTGGTGCTGGAGCAGTTCCAAACCGACACCGCGGATCATGCCGACATTCTGCTGCCGGTGACCACTTTTCTCGAACACACGGATCTGTATTTGGCCTATGGCCATTACTATCTGCAACTGGCGCGGCCAGCCCTTCCTGCGCCGGGCGAGACCAAATCGAACGTCGAAATTTTCCGTTTTTTGGCCGAGCGAATGGGTTTTGAGGACCAATGTTTTCTCGATTCGGAAGATGACATGATCCGGACCCTGCTCAACTCCGAGCATCCTTTCGTCAAAGGAATCACTTTGGAACAACTGGACCGCGAGCGTTCCGTCCGCCTGAATGTCTCGCCGGAGGGACAACCGTTCCTGCCTTTCGCCCAAGGAGGATTCGGTACAGCTTCCGGCAAGTGCGAATTTCATGCGGAGGCGTTGGGCTACCAACCGCCCACGGAGTCGCGTTTAGGTGCGCCGGAATTACGTTCGAAATTTCCGCTTGAAATGATTTCCGCCAAAAGCCATGACAGCATGAACTCTACCTTCGGCAATCAATCCTGGACGCATCGCCAGACATCCGTGTTGTTATTGAACCGCGCCGATGCGGAACCGCGTGGAATCACAAGCGGCGACCGAGTCCGGATGTTCAACGCGCGCGGCAGTTGTACTTTGGTGGCGGAAGTGGACGGCGAGGTTCGTTCGGGCGTGGTATGCGCGCCCTCGGTTCGCTGGAACAAGCTATCGCCAGACGGTCTCAACGTGAACGTGCTCACCTCCGATCGCCTAACCGATCTAGGCGGCGGTGCGACGTTCTATAGTTGTCTGGTGGAAGTTGAAAAGTGCGGAGACTGAGAAGACAGGTGGCAGAAGGCAGAAAGCAGAAGGCAGAAAGCACCCTGAACTTTCTCGCGTCGAGTGCCGGAATCGATAACGCCCGCCGCTTTCTGCTTTCTGCTTTCTGCTTTCTGCCTTCTGCTTTCTGCTTTCTGCCTTCTGCATAAATGTCCTCTTCCCGTTCGCGACAAATCCTCTACTACGGTCTCCCCATGCTGTTCTGCCTGGTGGTGCATTGGCTCGCGCTGAAGATGTGGTTTTTCGGTGACGACTTTGCTTGGCTTGGGCTCCGGCTGGAACTCCACACTCCCCGAGATCTCATTCACGTATTGTTTAGCCCGCAGGCCGAAGGCACAGTTCGCACTCTCAGCGAGCGGTTATTCTTCTTGGTTTTTAGTTCGGTGTTCGGGCTGGAATCGCCGCCGTTCCGAATTTGGGTATTTCTTACTCAGTTCGCTAACATCGCCCTTCTGATTCAAATTGCGCGCAGGCTGACTGGATCGGCCACGGCCGGATTCCTCGCTGCCATGCTCTGGACTGCAAATGCCGGAATTGCATTAGCCATCAGTTGGAGTTCCGCTTACAACGAGATCGCCGAAGCTTTTTTCATTCTTCTGGCGTTTCGCTTGTTCCTGGCTTACATCAACACTGGCAAGGTGAAATATTGGATCTGGCAATGGGCAGTCTTCCTGCTGGGATTCGGTGCTCTGGAGTTGAACGTGGTGTACCCGGCGATAGCGGCGGGCTACGCGCTGTGCTGCGCGCGCCGGCATTTTCGAAGGACTCTCTATCTGTTCATTCCGTCGGCGCTGTTCACGATGGTTCACCTGTTTTTGATTCCGGCATCGACCGACGAACACTATAAGATGTACTTCGGGAGCAGCCTATTCACGATGCTCTGGAAATATTGGGCGTTCGCCCTCGGCGCCGTGCGCGATTCTCAAACAGACTGGCGCCCGTTGTGGCTTGGAATCGGATTCGCAATGCTCGCAACCGCCGGGCTGGCAGCCTTCGTCTACCGGAAGCTGCGCACCGGCGAACGGACGGCATTGTTTCTGGCAGTCTGGTTCGTCATCGTATTGACGCCGCTTTTGCCGTTCAAGAATCACTTCACCGAGTATTACGTCATCGTTCCCGCCATCGGGCTCTCGATTCTGGCAGCTTGGGCGATTGCATCCAGCAGGCAAGCGCTCACGCTGGGAGTTGCCGCGGCACTTGCCGTCGGGTATTTCACCTTGTCGATCGCCGATGATCACATGGCGGAGAAGTATCACTACAACAATTCACGCCGCATGAAATATTTGATAAAAGGGCTGGAATCACAGCAGAAAATGCATGCCAGGGAAGTGGTTCTGCTGAGCGGTATCGACAACGATCTGTTTTGGAGCGGATTCTGTGACAACCCATTCCGGCTCCTCGGAATCTATCATACTTATGTGGTTCCCGCCTCCGCCAAAGCCATTCAACCGCATCCGGAATGGGGCTGCGACACGTCCCGTTTCTTCGTCAACGTGGATGACGCCGTGCCACTGCTGCGTAATGGTCACGGCGGCGTTTTTGACCTCGAAGGGCGAAGCTTGCGCGATGTAACTCAGCAGTATCTTAAAACCGTAGCGGCGGAATATGCCGAGAGGCATCCCGACTTCGTCGACATATCCGATCCGATGTTTCAAAACCGCCTGGGCCCAACCTGGTATCCCGCCGAACGCGGCTATCGCTGGATGCCCAAACGAGCGACTCTGAAAATCCACGGCCCCACCAAAAACGGCCAGATCCTGGAGGCCAGCGGGTATTGTCCTGCGGCAGTGCTGGCTCAAGGTCCGCTTCAAGTATCATTTCAAGCCGACGGAATCGCACTGGGAACTTCCACTTTGACCCAACCGGACCAGCTCTTCGCCTTGAAGTTCCCATGGCCTGCCGAATTCGTAGGACGGCCCATGGTGGAGCTTGAAATCGAGGTGAGCCGCACGCTGGAACCTCCTGGAGAAACGCGGCCGCTCGGACTGGTCTTCACAACGTTTACGATTAAATAAGCCATGAACTACTATCAACAGCATCATCAGGATTATCTGGAGGGACTCAAGACGTTCCTTCGCATTCCGAGCATCAGTACGCTCTCCGAACACAAGCCGGATATTCAGAAGGCGGCCGAGTTCGTCCGCGACGAGCTGACGAAAGCTGGCCTTAATCAAGCGCAGCTCATCGAAGGACAAGGGAATCCGCTGGTATACGCCGAGTGGCTGGGCGCTCCCGGGAAACCGACGCTCCTGTTTTATGGCCATTACGACGTGCAGCCGCCGGACCCGTTGGACGAATGGAAGACGCCTCCGTTCGAGCCGGCTATTCGCAACGACAACATCTACGCGCGCGGATCGGCGGACGACAAGGGCCAAACCTACATTCTCATTAAGGCGGTGGATGGGTTGCTGAAGCAGCATGGCCGGCTGCCCATCAACGTGAAGTTTCTGGTGGAGGGCGAGGAAGAAGTTGGAGGCGAGCACATTGAGAGCTACGTGGCGTCGAAGCCCGCGCGCCTCAAAGCAGACGCCGCGGTGATCTGCGATACGGAAATGTTCGCCCCGGAACTACCCACCATTTGCGTGGGGCTGCGGGGCATCGTGTATGGCGAGCTGTGGGTGCAGGGCGCGGATCACGATCTGCACTCCGGCATTTATGGTGGCGCGGCGCCGAATCCCATTCAGGCTATCGCGGAAATTCTGTGCGCTTTGAAGGATGCGCAGGGACACATTCGGATTCCGGGGTTTTACGATCGCGTGCAAGCGCCGAGCGAAAAGGAGCGTGCCGCGTGGGCGCGCCTTCCATTGGACGAGAAGGAGTATACAGAAAAGGAAATGGGCGCCAAGGAGCTTGTAGGAGAGCCGGAGATTCCGCTATTGGAGCGCACCTGGGCGCGGCCCACGCTTGAAGTGCACGGCATTCGCGGCGGCTTCACCGGCGAAGGCGCGAAAACGGTGATTCCGGCCCGAGCGGTTGCCAAGATCAGCATGCGGCTGGTTGCCGATCAACATCCCGACGAAGCCACCGCACAGCTCCAGAAAGCGATTGCCGCGGCGTGTCCTAAGGGCGTCACGGCCGAATATAAACCAATCCACTCCGCCCGGCCGTCGCTGGTAAATCCGGACAATAAGTTCATCCAGGCGGCGGCGGAAGCGATGAAGCAGGTGTTCGGCAAAGAAACGGTGTACATCCGCTCCGGCGGGTCCATCCCGATTGTGGCGGCGTTCGATGAATTTCTGGGCATTCCCAGCGTGATGATGGGCTTCGGCCTGCCGGACGACAATCTACACGCGCCAAATGAAAAAATGCATTTGCCGAATTTTTTCCGTGGCATTGAAGCCGTAGCGCGCTACCTGGAAATTCTGGGAAGTTAGGAACCAAAGGCACCGACTCCCTCACGGTCGCGGTTCGGAAAGACAGCGTTACCGAACCGCGACCGTAAGGGAGTCGGTGCCTTGTGAATGAATCGGTGGGCAGGCGAAAGCACCTGCCCCCGTAACTATTGATTAGCCCCGAAAAGGTCGGACATCACGCTAATGTTACTGTCGCAAGCATGATTCAAGCAGGGCAGCGCTAAACCTCCTTCGATCGTCTTCAGCAATGAAAAATGATTGTAGGGTTGCGCGCTCTGGATTCCGTGGACGCCATAGCTGGTGTCCACGATCAACAGCACCTGGTTCACGATGGGGGCGACGCTGTAGTCGTTTTCGTCCCACACCACTACAATCGCATTCTGCCCCTGGAACCACATGGGAGATTCCTTGATTGCGGTTACCAGGCGCCGCACCGTAACATCTCCTTGCTGGATCAAAGCTGGATTTAGCCCAGCCTGAGTTCCGTTGTCGTTCGGATCGAAGGCACAGAAGGGACCAGCGTTGCCCCGCCCGTGCTGATCGTTGCACTGGTTCGGCACGACGAAAGAGTAGGCCGGGACATTGCCTGAACGAAGGTCGGCATAAAGCCCGTTCGGTCCGTCAAAACCCACGATGTTGGCAAGGCTGCTACCGGGTTCGTCGCCCTCCTGCACGCTGCGAAAATAGACGAAGGGATTGTGCTTGGCCGCGTACAGTAGTACGATGTCGCTGGACGAGAGGGCGGGCGTGAGCGCCGGTTTGATGGTGGTGAAATCGGTAAGGTTGGTGAAGAACCCGTCGCTGTAGTTCACCATGTCGATGCTTCCCATGGGCAAGCTTTCCTGATAACTCTTCCAGGCGCGGCCGCGTTCGGCCAACTGATCGGCAATGGTCTTTCCGGAAATGTTGCTAGCGGCTGGAATCGACTGAACACCGTCGATGTTGAGGACTCCGGGAGGACCGGTGGTCTCGTTGGTGAGGTCGATGGCCGGCGTCGCTGCGTCCGTCCCGGTGCCGACGATAGGGCAGATAATTCCGCTTGGAGGATTGTCGGTGGATACCAACTTGGTAGCAAGGTTGGGAGCGCAAGTGCTGTTGTGCCAATCCGGATAGTTGTCGGTGTGGATCCCGAAATTCGAGCCGCCCGCTATCTCCAGGTAGTTGGTCAAACTGGGATGAGCGATCGCGAAATAATTCGTGGCCGTATTCGCAGCAGTGGCCAGTTCGTTGATGTAAGGGGCGTTCGGATTGTTGAGAACCTGGCTGTAGCCATGATTCTCCATCATAATCACGAAGACATGGTCCAGACGCGGAACACCGCCGGGAATTGGACCTTCCGCGGCGAACACCATATTCACCGTCGCCGCAGTCAAACAGCTGAGAAGTTTAGCTTTTCTTTTCATACTTTCACCTTTTCTTGTTGAACAGTTTTCGGCCTCTTCGTCCAAATCTAGAGGCGCGACTCAATGAACTGTAACAAGGGATCACTACGGTTTCGTTAGAAAACGGTGAATGTCGTGTGAAATATTACAGCGGCAACGCTACTTCCCGGCGGGGCTCATATCCAGAATCGCAAATTTGGTCCACTTACCATCGCTGTTCTTGGATTCCAGCACGAACTGCCATTTCCGCAGCTCCGGTTTCCAGACAAAAGTATTGACAAATGGCCCGTCGGGATATTCGAACAGAAACCGGATCGAGTTTCCGTCGCGTTTACCAAACCCAAGCGTCTCTGAATAACGTCCGCCAAACACGTCCAGCCAATGCGCCACGTAGCGCTCGCTCATGTTGTCGTAGCCGATGTAAACGTCCACCTCATACGCAGGTGGATCGGCAGTGTCCTTCTCATGAAAGTGCAAGAACTGGTGGTTGAGCGCCCATTCCGCGGCGACCCGATGAGTTACCGGCTGTCCCAGAATTTGTCCGGTCATTTTCCAGGGGCCGGGGAGATGATCCAGTAGATCGTCAAAGAACTGGCGGTTCTGACCATCCAGCGGCGCCTTCGTATTTTGAGCACCAGTCGGCACGGCGGCCATCAGGGCCAGCATAAAAATCAATTTTCGCATCGACATCGGATTCAGAATACAGGGGCCGGGCAGCCCGTTATTGGATTTTTCGGACATGCGCCCGATATTCGTCTTCCAGGATTGACATCACCACCAACGATGCATATCGTTCCTGTTGTTTGACGCACTCCCTGAGCACGCCCTCTTCGACGAATCCAACCGAACGATAGACGTGGCGCGCGCGGGCATTGTGCTCAAACACATCCAGCCACAGACGGTGCGCGGACAGTTGGTCGAAGACCGCGCTCGTTGTTGCCTTCAAGACCTCGCGGCCCAAGCCTTTTCCGGGCTGCGAGACCACAATTCGCATCAACTCTATCGAGTGGTTGATGGACTGGATACCTCGCAGGATGACATGCCCGGCCGGGGAGTCAGGGTGCTCCACGATCCAATACAGCCAGTCCGGATCGTTCATCCGTTTCTCATGCGTTGGGAGATCATCGGCGCCGACCAGGTTGAGTCCGCGAAACTGCTGCTCCAACGCGACGATAAATGCGAGATCCTGAATGGACGCGCGGCGCAATGTCATGCTGCAGCTACTCGGCGCGGCGGAACGCCCGGCCGTTGACGAAAACAAATTCAATCCGGCCACTTGAATCCGGGACCAGGACCAGTTTCGACGGTTGCACCGCGCCGTTCGCTTCGCCGATCAGAAACTTGTCGCCGGCACGAGTGAATCGCGCAACGGTCCCATCGATATTGGCTTTCAACGCGCCGCCATCGGCTTCCAATCTAACCTTGCTGGTTCCATTTACGTAAACACCGGCGCGTCGGCGCACCTCCTCGGCATCCAGCGAATGCGTGGCAGGCTCCGTCTCCGATTTAGGATCAAGCGCGAGCATGGAATCCGAGATCGCATCGGCGAGTTTCGGCATTCCGGACCCACTTCGATTGGCGACGATGATCACCGCGAACTTCTGCTCCGGCGCCATCCGAATGGTTGACCCATAGCCTGCCCGCGACCCTCCGTGTTCCACCCAATGCACGCCGCGGCTGGTGGAAAGCTGCAGGCCATATCCGTAGTGATCGTCACTGCCAGGGATCTCGGCATGCGGACTCGACATGATCGCAATTAATTTCGGCGGAAGAACCTGCCGGCCGTCCAGGCGCCCATCGTTCATGAACGCAATCACGAGTCGCGACAGTTCTAGCGCGCTCGAAAAGATCGAACCCGCCGGCCAACCCGACGCATTGTCAGCCGCGGGCCGGATCACGGCAGGTTTGCCATCCCGAATCTCGTGTCCTTGCGCCAAGGGCCACGTCATCGCCATGCTGGGGCGCAACGTGCTGTGCGTCATTCCCAGCGGCGAAAAGACGCGCTCGGCAATTACGTCCGCGTAAGGCTTCCCGGCGACGGTCTCGGCAAGATAGCCCGCCAGCCAATATCCGGGATTGGAATACGAATAAATCCTGCCAGGTGGCGCAAACAGGAAATCCGCTTTCCACGTGTGTATCCCGATTCCGAGCGCTGTTTCGTCGTGCGATCCGAACATTGGCGCTTCATCGTGAAGACCGGATGTATGGCTGAGCAACTGATTGGCGGTGAGCTGGCCGATGGTTGGATCCAGGCCGGAGATGTACTGGCTTACCGGCGCATTCAGATCGAGTTTTCCATCGAGCGCCAGTCCCACCACGGCGGACGCGGTGAACATCTTGGTGGTCGACCCTAAGCGGAACAACATATCGGGGGTCAGCGGCGCGCCGGTATCTACACTCGCGACGCCGTATCCATGCGAGAAAATCACTTGATCGCCCATCACCACGGCCACAGCAGTGCCGGGCGTCTTGGTAGCTTGCAGTTCTTCCAGCGCTGCGCGTTCGATGAAACCCGAATCAAGTTGGTGGATTTGCGCCGGAGCGGTGAATACAAAGAACGCGAGTGCCGCAGCTAGACGGTGCACAGCTTCACCGCTTCTTCAAGCGATTGCATCAGATCGCGAGTAGGTATAAACTCATGCGCCATGTACCCTTGATAATTTAAATCCGCAATCGCCTTCGCGACAGTGCGCCAATTCAGTTCCTGGGTATCGTCAAGCTCATGCCGCCCGGGCACACCACCCGTATGAAAATGACCGATGTATTGGATGTTCTCGCGAATGGTCCGGATGATATCGCCTTCCATAATCTGCATGTGATAAATGTCGTACAGCAGCTTCATCCGCGGTGAGTTGATCCGCTTCATCACGTCCACGCCCCAAGCGGTGTGGTCGCACTGGTAATCCTTGTGATCCACTTTGCTGTTCAGCAGCTCCAGGCACAGCGTGACGCCTTTGTCCTCGGCCATCGGCGTCAACTGCCGCAGCCCAATCGCACAGTTTTCCTTGGCTTCTTCGTCCGGCATTCCACGCCGGTTGCCGGACATCACAATTACGTTGGGCGCCTTGGCGGCTGCGGCCCGTTCGATATTTTCCCTGGTCTCGCGGATCAATTTCTCATGATTCTCCTTGCGGTTAAAACCCACGGGGATCGATACCGTGCCCGGCGTCATGGAGGGCACCAGCCCGTACTTCTGAACTGTCGGCCAATCCTGATGATTGAGCAGGTCGATGCCCTTCAGTCCCATGCGAACCGCATTCTTGCACAGATCGTCCAGGCTCATCTTGTCGTAGCACCAGCGGCACACAGACTGCTTTATCCTGCCGTCGGTCTGGCCGCGCGCCTGATTCAATAGTCCGGTGAGCGGCGCCGCTGCGGCTGCCTTGAGCATCGAGCGTCGGTTCATGCTGGGGTTCATGGTGGGTATGATATCTGAGTCAGTGGCCGATCTACAAGGGAACTTCTGGATGCAATTGTTCGTCTTCCCTTCGATCGCTATCTGAAAGGACGCATGACAATGAAGAAACTTGCTCTCCTGTTGCTTGTTACGTTCGGCACCATGTCCGCAGCCGACATCTCCGGGAAATGGAACTTCACTCTCGTCAGCTTCGGCGAGGAGATCGGTCACTCCAACCTGGAGCTCAAGCTCGATGGAAACAAGGTTTCGGGCACCCTGAGTGAATTAAAGATCGAAGGGACGCTCCAGGGCGACACCCTGAAACTGACCGCCACGCGGCCGGATGGCGAGAAGTTTGGTGAGCTAGAGGGCCATCTCTCCGGAGCCGAGCTCACTGGAACGGCAAAACGCGGTGACGACGATTTCGAGTGGACCGCCCGCCGCACTGTGGTCGTGAACGCCACCCCACAAACACGCGATTTCGCGCCCACACAATTCCACCGATTCTTTTCCGGCACCATTCCTCCCGCGCTGCATATCAATCCCGGCGATACCGTCCGCACCTTTACCGTGGACGCCGGAGGGCGGGATGCAACCAACAAGCGCCGCTCGAACGGTGGCAATCCCGAAACCGGACCTTTCTACGTCGAAGGCGCCATGCCCGGCGATACGCTGGTGGTGAAATTCAACCGTATCCGTCTGAATCGCGACTCGGCGGAAAGCGGCGATCGCATTGTCGGCAGCGCCCTGAATTCCGGCTATATCGAAGATGCCAAGTACGACGAAAAATTCAGCAGCGAGTGGAAGCTGGATCGCGAAAACGGATTCGCGATGCTCGCCAAGCCTTCCGAGCACCTCAAGAATTTCCGCGTAAAGTTGCAGCCCATGCTCGGGTGCGTCGCGGTTGCGCCTCCCGATAAACAAACCTTCCAAGCCGGCTGGCTGGGAGGATGGGGCGGCAACATGGACTACAACGGAATCCGGGAAGGCGTTACGGTTTATCTCCCCGTGAACCAACCAGGCGCTTCGCTATTTGTTGGGGACGGCCATGCCACGCAAGGCGACGGCGAACTGACCGGAGACGCGCTGGAAACATCCATGGACGTGGAGTTCACGGTAAACGTAATTTCGGGAGAAGGCTTGGGCGGCGGCCCTCGCGCTGAAAACGACGAATACATCATGGCGATGGGAATCGCGGGGTCGCTTCCGGACGCGCTGCGGCAAGCCACCACCAGCCTGGCTCGATGGCTGGAGCACGATTATCACCTCACGCCCAATGAAACCGCCATTGTGCTGGGATCATCCATGCGCTACGAAGTGGCGGAGATTGTGGATCCGCAAGTGAACGTGGTCGCGAAAGTGAGCAAGGCCGTTTTGGCGACGTTAAAGTAGCGCACGCACTTTGCTCTTCCGGAGTCCCTCACGGTGATACAGTGGTCGCTATGCGGCGCGCTTTTTTATTTTTCCTTATTGTGGCGACCCTTCACGGTCAGACTGACCCAGTCAACCAGCGCGTGGAAGCGCTGCTCTCAAAATTGACCCTGGAAGAAAAAATCGACCTGCTCGGCGGCGTCGATGGCTTTTTCATCCGCGCGGTTCCCACCATCGGACTCCCTCGCCTGAAAACGTCCGACGGACCGTTGGGAGCGCGCAATGACGGTCCTGCCACTTCCATGGCCGGCGGCATCGCGCTCGCCGCTACCTGGAATGTTGCGCTGGCCAAGCAGGTGGGCTCGGAAATCGGCCGTGACGCACGCGCTCGCGGGGTTCACTTCATGCTCGGGCCCGGTGTCAACATCTACGTCGCCCCCATGAACGGCCGCAATTTTGAGTACTTCGGCGAAGATCCGTTTCTCACTTCGCGGCTCGCGGTGGCTTACATCCAAGGCATGCAGGATCAGGGTGTAAGTGCAACCGTCAAGCACTTCATGGGAAACAATTCCGAATTCGATCGGCACAATACCGACTCCATCATTGACGAACGGACCATGCGCGAAATCTATCTGCCCGCATTCGAAGCGGCGGTTAAGGAAGCGCACGTCGGATCTGTCATGGATTCCTACAACCTGACCAACGGCGAGCACCTCAGCCAGAACGCGCATCTGAACGTCGACATCGCGAAGAAGGAGTGGGGCTTTGACGGGATCATGATGTCAGATTGGGTTTCTACCTACCATGGCGTCGCCGCAGCGAACGGGGGCTTGGACCTGGAAATGCCCGGCGGCGCAAATATGAATCGCAAAGCCCTGCTGCCTGCCATCGAGACCGGAAAAGTCACCGTCGCAACTATTGACGACAAAGTCCGCCGTATCCTGCGCACTGCTGTTCGATTCGGCTGGCTCGACCGCGATCAGACCGATCGGACTGTACCGCTGGTGAACGGCCCGGGCAAACAAACCGCGCTGCAGGCCGCTCGAGAAGGAATGGTGCTACTCAAGAATGACCGCGGCTTACTTCCCTTGACCAAAACAAAAATCAGAACCATCGCCGTAATCGGGCCGGATGCGTATCCCGCGGTGCCCGCAGGCGGCGGCAGCGCGCAAGTGCGTCCATTCGCGGCCGTCAGCATTCTACAAGGACTCAGCGACGCGTTGGGCTCCGACGCCAAGGTCTACTATAACCGCGGCATTGCAACTTGGAGCCAATTGGCAAATTCAACGCAGTTTTTTACATCAGCCGACAACGGAAAGCCGGGCGTCACTGTCGAGACCTTCGGCAATCAGGATTTTTCTGGTTCGCCGGTGTCCACTCGCGTGGCGCGGCATATGACGCAGCGGCCGCGATTTTCATTCGCGGATCTGGCCAACATAGATTTTAGTGAGATCCGCGAGTCGGAGAATCAAACGCCCCTGGGCTCCTCGACACGCTGGACCGCCTATTACAGCGCGAAGGCTTCCGGAAAATTTGAAGTTTTTACCGCGATACCCGGGGAGGGCGGCGGGCACCGCTTGCTGATCGATGGCAACGTGGTGCTGGACAACTGGCAAATCCGCAAAGCATTGATCGATCACAAGACCATCGAGCTCAGCGCCGGTCCACATAACGTTGTATTCGAGCAGTTCCAACCTGCGCGACCCGGTCCCTTCTCCGGCGGCGTTCAGGTGGGTATCGCTCCCGGGGACAGCCTGGTAGATCCGGCCGCGAAGGCGCTGGCAGCTCAAGCGGACGTAGTAGTGCTTGCGGTTGGCTTCGACCCTGAAAGCGAAAGCGAGGGAGGCGACCGAACTTTCAGCCTTCCCCCGGGCCAGGACGAATTGATTCAAGAAATCGCGGCCGTGAATAAGAACACGATTACCGTGATTACATCCGGCGGAGCCGTGGATACAAACGCGTGGCTAGATCGCGTTCCAGCGCTGCTCGAGGCCTGGTATCCGGGGCAAGAAGGCGGCGCCGCGCTTGCTGAGATTCTCTTCGGCGAAGTGAATCCTTCCGGACGTCTCCCGATTTCGTTCGACCGGCGATGGGAAGACAATCCATCAAACGCCAGTTACTATCCGGAGCCGGGGTCTACGCGCGTGGTGTATAAGAACGGAGTGTTCGTGGGATACCGCGGCTACGATCACAATGGAACAAAGGCGCTGTTCCCCTTCGGATACGGCCTTTCTTACACCTCATTCAAATACAGCCATCTGGATATTCATCCGTTGAAAGAAGACGCATCCGGCAACTTATATGAAGTCACTTTGAATGTGACCAACATAGGCAGCCGCGCCGGCAGCGACGTTTGTCAGCTCTACATTGGCGATCAGCACGCTAAGGTGCCAAGGCCTCCCAAGGAGTTGAAGGGCTTCGCGAAGGTGAATCTTGCCGCTGGCGAAACACGGACGGTCCACATGAAGCTGGATCGCAGGTCTTTCAGCTACTACGACGCGAACGCGAAAGATTGGCGAGCGGACGCGGGCGAGTTCGCTGTGCTGGTCGGACGGTCGAGCGCTGATATCCAACTGCAAGGCAAAATCGTCTTGGAAAAAACTGCACCGACACCCTAACGGTCGCGGTTCGGAAAGATGCGCGACCGAACCGCGACCGTAAGGGAGTCGGTGCCGGGCAGAGGCTAGCCGCGCGGGTCTTCGCTCTTGCGGCTCAGATCCTCGGCCAGGATGATGGCTTCGGCCAGATCCTTCATGGGACGGCGCAGACGGCGGCTTTCGTTCCGCAACCGCAGATACGCTTCCTCTTCGCTGAGACCGTACCGCTGCTGCAGAATGCCTTTACCGCGTTCCACCAGCTTGCGCGTCTCCAGTTGACGCTTCATTTCCTGCGTCTCTTCAAGAAGCCGGGCATTCGCTTCCGTCAGCAGGGATTTTGAAATTACTCCGCCCATCTGCTCGCCGACGAAGGTCAGCAACGCGATTTCTTCCGAAGTATGACGATGTGCCTGCCGGTGATGAACGTTGATAACGCCGATCACATCACCGCCGCTCACTAGCGGAACCGAGAGAAACGCCTCGTAAGTATCCTCGATCAGTGCGGGAAACCGCTTGAATCGCGCGTCGGCTGCAGCCTTGGATGAGAGCGCCACCACAGACTTGTGCTCAGCCACCCATCCGGTAACACCTTCGCCCATTTTCATGCGCAGATTTCCAAGCGCGGCCGCGTGAGGTACTTGCGATGCGCGCAAAACCACTTCATCGCTATCCGCATCGAGCAGGTAAACCAGGCATGCATCGCACTCCGTCACCTGCGCCGTCAGTCCAACAATCTCTCCCAGCATTTCATCGAGGGACAATTCGGAACTGACAATGCTGCTGATCCGGTGGAGAAGCGCGACGTGGGAACTTGGCGGCTCCATAACGCGTACTGTGGCCATACTTCAGGGTATTCCGCCGGGCACTGGCCGGTCCAATCAATAATTCCTATCGGGATTAATCAGATTCATGTGTTACATTCCGCATTCCGTCTCAAACGATTGATAATAATTAGTTTAGTGCACGTGCGCTTGATCCTGAAGATTGTGGACGATGAACAGGACACAGCCTGCCTTGGTGGTGGCGGCGGTGTGGTCCTTATCTGGACTCCCGGCCGAATAGTCGCCGGTTGTCATCGTATGGTCCTCGAAAATCAAATCACCCTCCACCACGTAGCAATGCTCCAGGCTCGCATGATGATGGGAGGGCAAACGCGCACCGGGCGCCATACGGACCAGCGATGCCAGTTCTCCGCGAATAGAATCTTCGTACAGCCTCGCCATGGACACGCCATCGAATTGAGTCGGCTGCCAGTTCATCTGATCGCCGCGAACCAAAGCCACCACTCCCCGTGGCAACACAGCCTCATTGAGCACCCGGCGGCGTAGATTGGCGGGAGGTGCAGAAGCGGGAATCGTCCCGGCAAGCTGGACTGCCAGATCGCCGGATTCACGCACTTCGGCTGCGCACACCGAGCACGAACTCAGATGTCGCTCGAACGTGCTCGACTCAGCTTCATCCAGAAGTCCTAGGGCATAGAGTGATGCGCGATCCCCATCGTCGCATTTTTGCATTTGGCCCACCCCTCATTATCGTACAGCGTCTTTCAACAATTCGCGAAGCCTGCCTACTGCCAGGCGGATTCGCGTTTTCACCGTCCCCAACGGCTCTCCCAACTTGTCGGCGATTTCCGAATGGCTCAATCCCCCAAAGAAAGCTAACTCCAGAGCCTGGCGCTGTTCGGAAGGGACCGCCGCTCAGCGCATGCATTACTATGCGGCTGCTCTGACTGGCGATGGCCAAACTTTCCGGGCTGGGCTGCCGGGAGATCACGTCGTGCAGCTCCTCCACTTTGACTGCGGTTCGCATCCGCGCGGCCCGGGAGCGACGCCGATCCATCGCACGGCTTCGCGCCAGGACGACGATCCATGCGGCCGCCGAGCCACGCCGCTCATCAAAGCGAGCCGCAGCGTCCCAAACCTGCTTGTAAACATCCAGAACCACTTCCGAGCCATCTGCTTCATCCTGAAGGATGCGCTTGGCGATCGTGTAAGTAAGCTGACTGGATTCGTCGTAGAGCGCCGCAAGGGCGGACTCATCCCGCGACGCGCAACGTCGAACGTAATCCCCCCAGGCCGCTTCGCGCAGAGCTGCACTCGCCGGTTCACCCATTGAAGATTATTGAATGAGTCTATCACGCGCACCGCGTCTATCACGCTCAACACTACGCGGCCCGTGAATTGTTGGATCTATATTTTTTGAGGAAATTAGCGTGGCGAGAGATTTTCTTCTCGAATCGGAATCCGAATCGCCCCCTGAACCGTACCAGCTATGTCACGCGATGACAATTTATTTGATTCAGGAGAAGAATATGCACCAAAACATTGGCCGATTACATCGGCTCAGCTCTGCGCTGCTATTGCTCGGCGCCAGCGCTTTCGCAGCAAGCCATCGAAATGGTCCTATGTTGCTCGAGGACCAAACCGCCAATCTCAACGACTTCTATTTATTCCGGAGTTACGAGAACGGCAAAAGTGATCGAGTCGTCATGAGCATGAGCGCGCAGGGTTTCCAGAATCCGGACAACGGTCCTAGCTATTACAAGTTTTCCGACACCGTTACGTACCGGTTCAACATCAACAATCAACGCGGTCTGGACGGTAACCCAGACATCACTGTAGATTTCACCTTCAGCACCTTGTTGCGGCCGAACCCGACTTTTGTCTCTTATTTCGGGACCATCAAGAGCATTGATGACCCCGGAATTTTTCTTTATCAGACCTACACCGTGACCATCCGGAATCAAACCACGGGCCAGGTCACCGTTCTGAACGCGGATGAGAATGGCCACGCTCTTTCCGTAGCTCCTCCGAATTTGGGTCCCAAGAGTACGCCGAACTATGAGGCGACGCTCGGCCAGCCCTCTGTGTTCACGCTCGTGAATGGATGGCGGGTGTTTGCCGGACCACGCGATGACGCGTTCTTCTTCGATAGCGGCGCAACTTTCGACACGCTGAATTTCCGTGCACCAGCTCCAGTGCTCACGGGAGCGGCTGAAATTGGCCCCGGTCCAGGGTATCCCAAAGCGGTGGACGGTTTCGCGGGTTACAACATCAGCTTGATTGCCCTTGAGCTGCCGATCACCGCAGTGACGGCCGATGGCAAGGTGCCCACCAGTTCGACGGCCCCCAACGCCAAGGTCGCCGCTTGGGCTTCCACGCTCCGTCAGCAAGTCACAGTGCGTCCTTCACCGTCCGATCCCCTGTACTTCGGCGACTTCGTGCAAGTGGATCGCGTAGCCAATCCTCTCACGGTGGAAGCTCTCATTCCGCTTCCCATGAAGGACTATTGGAACCGCAGCGTCCCGTCGGGCGACCAGCAGTTCGCTCAATACATCGGAAATCCGTTCTTTGCGACCGGAATTCTAAATGGCGTTTTCGGTCTTCCGGTTCCTCCGGCCCCGCGTAAAGACCTGCTGGGTATTTTTGTACCCGACATCACCCGCATCGACCTTACCATCCCTCCAACATCGCTCGCGGAGCAGAATCGCCTCGGCCCACTGGGCGGCGACAATGCCGGCTGGCCCTTTGGCGGACGCCGGCCTAACGACGACGTAGTAGACATCGGACTCCGTGCAATAGCCGGGATTCTGGTTCCTGGATTCACGAACGCTCCGCCGCTCGGCGACGGCGTGAACGAAAACGATGTTCCGACGCTCGATCACTTCCCGTTCCATGCGCCGCCGCACGCCGGCTATCTCCATAGTCAGGAGAACGGCACCAACGGTCAGGGCATGCCGACCGGGCAGTAAAAATGTGGGGCAGGTTGGTAGAGGCTGCTTACCGAACCGCGACCGTGAGGGAGTCGGTGCTCCAGACTTTCTCAATGGCCGGTTAACAACCCGTGCGCGGGATGGCATCCTGCCCCACTCAAAAGGAGAATCCATGAAACTGTTTACCTGTGTTTTTCTGCTCGGCTGCACTTCCGGTTGGGCGCAATCCACTGCCGACCGTGTTGTTGGCGCGCTATCGGATCGCGCGTTGGCCGAACAAGTGGCCATGCTCAAGACCGACGATCGCATCGCGATGTACAGCGCCATTGTGAACGCCAAGCCCAGTGATCCCGCTCATTACCAGGTCCTGCTGGCGTCCGCATACGTCCAGAAGTCCCGTGAGACTACCGACTTCTCATATCTGGATAATGCGGTTTCCGTTCTCAACGGCGTGCTCTCGTCGGACAGCTCCAACTATGAAGCGTTTCGCCTCCTTACCGAGACGCAGTTGGAACGTCACCTGTTCGCCACCGCTGTGGAATCTTCACGCCGATTGATCCAGATCAGCCCGGCCGATCCGTGGAACTGGGGCACGTTGGGGGATGCATACGTCGAGATGGGCGACTATGACAAAGGCGCAGAAGCCTATCAGAAAATGGTCTCGCTTCGGCCCGATCTGGCCAGCTACAACCGCGCGGCCCATTTCCGATTTCTTTACGGCGACGTGCCGGGCGCCATCGCCATCATGAAAAAAGCGATCGAGTCCGGGAGCGCTTCACCTGAAAACATCGCATGGTGCATGGTCGATCTCGGAAGCATTTACTTCAAGAGCGGCCAGCTTGCATTGGCTCAACAATCTTTCACGGATGCTCAGCGCACTTTCAATAACTACCATCCAGCGTATGCGGGCCTCGGCCGCGTGTTTGCGGAAACCGGCGATGTTCAGGGCGCCATCGCGAACTACCGCCGTGCGCAGGAAATCACCCCGCTTCCGGATTACGCCGCCGCACTGTTTGACCTTTATAAGAAAACTGGCCAGGACGATCTGGCTGCCAAGCAGATGGATCTGCTTGACGTGATCGACAAGGTGTCCATCGCCAGCGGAGAAAAGGCGAACCGCAATTTGGCGCTGGCGTTCGCCGATCATGATGTAAAGCTCGCTCGCGCGCTTCAGTTGGCCCAGGGCGAATTGGAATTCCGCCGGGACGTGTACAGCTACGACGCGCTCGCATGGGCGCTTTACAAGAACCACCGAATCGCGGAAGCGCGCGAGTACATGGAGAAGGCGCTCGCGCTCAAGACGCCGGAGCCTGGATTCCGCCTCCACTCCGAAATCATTATGCATGGCGCGGCGCAGGAATCCCAAGAAAGGTCCACCCAATGAAAACCGTGATTTTCTTTCTAGCTCCGGCGCTTGCGATCTGCGCTGACCAAACTCCGGTTCAGCGGCTTTTTGACGGAAAGCTGACTGCTTCACAGCGGGCGAGCGCTTGCTTCGAGCTCCGAGGCAACTCAGAGCCGGATGTTGTTCGCGCGATGGGGAGAGCGCTCGAGGATCCGGCCGTGCTTTCCTGTGCAGCCGACAACTTGCGGATCGCAGGGGCAGCTGACACGCTCAAACAGGCCTTATCGAATCCGGACGCGCAGGTGCGTGCAGCCGCGGTCCGTCAACTAGGTACCTTTCAAAAGCCAGAGCTGCTCGATGTCATCTCTCAAGCGGCGCAGGACGTAAATCTTTTGGTCTCGACCAACGCGCTCGCCGGCCTGAACGAATATAAAGACCCGGTGGTGATTCCATATCTCTCGAATCTCGCGAAAAGAGGCGGAATGGTTGGCGACATGGCTCTGGATCGTCTTGCGCAACTCGAATCCGCAACGGCTTTGGGTGTTGCCCGCGGTCTGCTCGCAAGCTCCCAGGTTCCGGACCGGCTCTATGCCATGCGAGTGATTGGCGTGTTCGGAGACGCGTCGGATCTTGTTGAGCTCGATAAGATCGCCAAGTCTGCTCCGGAGAATCTTTCCCAGCGCAACCGCGGTTTCGGGTTCATGCCTGCCATCAATCTCGCCCGGGCCGCCCAGTCGGCCATTGCGTCGATTCAATCACGGATTAAATGAGCAAGCATATGAGCAATCGCCTGTCGAGAGCAGTTTTGTTGTTGGTGGTGAGCGCGGCGACTTCCTTCGCTCATCCCATGGGAAATTTCAGCGTCAACCATTACGCGAAGATCACGATCGGCCAAGGGTCGGTTGAGATCCGATACCTGCTCGATATGGCCGAAATTCCCACTTTTCAGGAGATTCGGCAGCTCGATATTGCTCCCACGGCTGACGCTCCCAGCGCCTATGTTGCGAGGCAGGAACAACTCTTGAAGGCAGGAATTTCGTTAGAGAGCGATGGGGAATCTGTCCGGCTGGACACCGTCTCTCGCCAGGCCGCGTTCGCCGGCGGCGCGGGCGGTCTGCCGACGATGAAAATCGCGTTCGTGTTCCGGGGCAAGCTGGATGCAATTGCGGGCGCTCACAAGCTCTCTTACATCGATAACAACTTTTCCGGACGCGCGGGTTGGAAGGAAATCGTGGTTCTCGGCGACGGAATCGCGATTCTTGACAGTTCAGCTTCCGGTACCGATCGCAGCCAGGAACTGACCACTTACTCCACCGATGTTTTGAACAGCCCTCCGCAGCAACTGTCGGCTCTGGTTGGCTTCAGGAATACGGCGCATCAGGCACTTCGAAAACAACACCGATCGTCAACTGCCCGGACCGCAGCGCAACCGTCTCCCATCCGCACGACCGCATCCAACGCTGCTCCGCTGTCATTCCAGGCCCACGCGGCCAATACTCCGCGCAGCCGTTTTACCGAGCTGATCTCGACGCAGGGCAAGTTGAGCTTCTGGGTGTTGATCTCGGCTGCTCTAATCGCTGCTGGTCTGGGCGCGCTTCACGCGCTGGAACCGGGACACGGCAAGACCATCGTGGCTACCTACCTGGTGGGTTCACGCGGCACGGCAAGACATGCGGTGTTGCTAGGAATCGTGGTGACCGCTGCACACACGGCAGGCGTGTACCTCTTAGGAGCCTTGACCCTTTATGCATCGCGCTACATTGTTCCCGAGCAGCTCTATCCATGGCTGGGAGCGATTTCCGGTCTGAGCGTCGCCGGACTCGGCATTTTCATTTTCCTTAAGACTTGGACCGGCGAAACCGGCGAGCATTCGCACGCCCCGGGAGAGCGTCATTCGCACTGGTTCTCTTTTTCTAATTCGAAACCAACCGAGCGTGCCTTGTCATTGCGCGAGCTCTGTCTGCTGGGCATCACGGGAGGAATCGTGCCCTGTCCGGCTGCGCTGGTCGTGCTGCTGAGTGCTTTCTCGCTTCACCGGATAGGATTCGGATTATTCTTGATCACCGCATTTAGTTTGGGACTGGCAGTTGTGCTGGTGACAATTGGTCTAACAATGGTCTACGCCAAACGAGCGATTTCAACTCGCGTGCTTGCGGGCAACACAGCCCTTCGCTATCTTCCCCTATTGTCATCCGCGTTCATGGTGATACTGGGCGTTGGAATAACGGCATCTGCTGTCGCGTCGGTTCAAATCTGGCATGGGACTTTCTCCACGGACAAACTGGTTCCGTTCGTGACCGTAATTCTGCTGGGATTGTTCCTCGGAATGCGTCATTCCACAGACGCCGACCACGTGGTGGCCGTATCCACCATTGTTAGCCGCCAAAAGTCCATCAGAAGCTCGGCGACCATTGGATTGCTATGGGGATTAGGACACACGCTCACGATTTTTCTAGTGGGTTCCGCGATCATTATTTTCGGTTTCGTGATCCCGCCACGTCTCGGCCTAAGCATGGAGTTTTGCGTGGCCTTGATGCTAATCCTGTTGGGTGTTCTGAACCTTACCGGGGTCATGCGCTCGGTTACGGAGCGCTTTACCCCCGGGACCATCGGAAAACTAGGACTCTTTCAAACCGCTCGGCCGTTGGTGGTGGGCCTCGTGCACGGTCTTGCCGGTTCGGCGGCAGTCGCCCTCTTAGTCCTTTCCACCATCAAGAGTCCTCTGTGGTCGACCGCTTACCTGCTGGTTTTCGGTTTCGGCACGATGCTGGGAATGATGCTCATGACGGCCGCAATCTCAGTGCCTCTGGTTTACACCGGCAAGAAATTCTTCAAGATCAATCGCCACCTGACCGCGATTTCGGGTGTCGCGAGCATGGCTTTCGGCATCTTTCTGGTTTACCAGATCGGTTTTGTCGACGGACTGTTCACTTCACAGGCGCACTGGATTCCGCGATGACTCGGTCCGTAGCACGTATCGGAAAATCGTAATATTGCGCGTGCTAGTATCGCTATGGTGAGATCAGTAGCACTCATAGGCCTTCTTTGCGTTACTCTCGCGTGGGCACTGAGCGGAGGGCGATTCTCGGGCGTGCTGAAAGACGTCACCGGCGCCGTGATTCCGGGCGTCAAACTCAAGCTCGTGAACTCTGCGCTGAAGAGCGAGTTTGACGCGACCTCCGATACGCGGGGGTTCTATTCGTTCCCCGCCCTCCCCGTGGGCCGCTATGATCTAACGATTGAGGCGGACGGGTTCCAGCCGCAGAAGAAAACCAATATTGCCATCGATGCCGACGCGGCGGTGACGCTGGATGCCACGCTGGAAGTGAAGCAGCAGTCGGAAGCCGTAACGGTGAGCGCTGCCGAAGCCAACGTCCAAACTCAAGTCGATACCGTCGCCACTCATTTGGGCGAAGTGGTGGACGACAACCAGATCCAGGCGATTCCTCTGAACGGCCGCAGCTACACTGACCTGCTCGCGATTCAGCCGGGCGTCACTCCAGTGACCACTCTGACTGCTGCCTCCGTGATCATGGCGGGGGTGACTGGCACCATCAATCCTTCGGGCGATGCGAATCCCGGGAACGTTTCCATCGACGGCCAGCGCGAATCGGCCAACGGATTCATGGTCAACGCCGTCGATGTGCAGGAGCACATGAACGGCGGAACGTCGGTAATTCCGAACCTGGACTCCATTCAGGAGTTTCGCGTTCTCACTAACAATTTCGATACCGAATACGGCAACTACAACGGTGGGATGATCAACGTCGTAACCAAGTCCGGCAGCAACTCGTATCACGGCGATGCTCTTGAGTTTCTGAGAAACACTCTTTTGGATGCCAGGAACTATTTCGACCCAACACGAGGTGTATACCGCCAGAATCAGTACGGCGGAACCGTTGGTGGCCCAATCAAAAAGGACAAGCTGTTTTTCTTCCTGGATTATCAGGGAACCGGAACTGTGGAAGGCATTTCATTGCCTGTAACAACGGTGCTCTCTAATCAGGAACGTGCCGGCAACTTCAGTGATGCCGAAAGTACGCTGACGGGAAAAGTGAGCGGCTCGTACCTGGCTAAACTGCTCGCGGACAAGCTTGGTTATGCTGTTTCCCAGGGTGAACCTTACTACACGGCCGGCTGCAATTCGAATACGCAGTGCGTTTTTCCCGGCGCAATTATTCCGCAATCGGCATGGTCGGCGCCCGCCCAGCATCTGCTGCAATATATTCCGACGCCGAACATCGGCGCCAATCTGTTTTCTACTTCCGCTTATCCCGAGACCGTGCGGGACGACAAGGCTGGCGCCCGAGTGGACGCAAATATGCGCCTCGGCCAAATCGCCAGTTACTATTTCATCGACAACTACCGGCTGGACAATCCGTATCCCGGCGGGCAAGGCGGCGCAAGCGTCCCGGGCTTTGACGCTCAGACGATCGGGCAGGCGCAGGAAATCACAATCGGCGATACAAAGGTCCTCGGCCCATCTACGGTCAATGAATTTCACATCGGGTTCCTGCGAAATGTGAACGATATTGGCCAGCCGCACGGCGGCCTGGGAGTGACGCTTCAATCGCAGGGCTTTGTCACCAGCCCTGGGACGCAAGGTATCGTCATCCAAGCTCCTCAGTTCCAAGGCGTGGAAAATGTCGCGTTCCCGTCCTTTGTGATGGGCGTTCCGATTACCAATACCTTTCAGTGGAACAACACGCTGTATCTCAGTGATGCGCTCTCACGGGTGATAGGCACCCACACGCTGAAGTTCGGCGCACAGTTTCACATCGATCAGGTCAACAGTAACCCGAACGCTACATTCAACGGGACATTCAATATCGATGGAACCGCAACTGGCAATCCATTCGCCGACTTTCTATTGGGTCTTCCGAGTAACTTCACCCAGACAACCGGCCAGCGCTTCTATCTCCGGAACCACTACGCCGCTGCATTCGTTCAGGACAGTTGGCGGGCACGTCCCAACCTGACACTCAACTACGGCTTGCGTTGGGATCTGATCGAGCCATGGTCGGAGAAATATAACAATATCCAGACCATTGTTCCCGGCGAGCAATCGGTTCTCTATCCCAACGCGCTGCCCGGATTGGTGGTTCCTGGAGATCCCGGCATACCCTCCACGCTCTCGCCCACCAAGTATCGCAACTTCGCTCCGCGGATTGGCTTGGCCTATTCGCCGAACTTTGAAAACGAAATTCTCAAAGTCATCTTCGGCAACGCTGGAGAGAGTAGCATCCGGGCCAGTTATGGCATCTTCTACACCGCGTTCCCTGGGCTCAGCGCCGGAATCATGTATGGCATCCCTCCCTTCGGATATAACTATCTGAGCCCCGCGCCGCCGCTTTTCGCCACTCCGTTCACTAATTCCGGAAACGGTGCTCAGAATGCCGATCCATTTCCATTTACGTTCCCGCCGCACAACGTGTCCGCGCAGACTCCCTATACCGGATTCAATTTTAATTCCGTGATCCCGATTAGCGCTGACCCTTACTTTTATTACCGTAATAGCGTCCCTTATACGGAAACCTACATGTTTTCCATCCAGCGCCAAATCACGGGGAATGCCCTGCTTACCGTTAGCTATGCGGGAAATCAAGGCCATCATCTATTGGTATTGTTGCCGGTCAATTTGGGCAATCCTTCGTTGTGCTTGAGTCTCAGCCAGCCGAGCGAAGTCGCGCCCGGCAGCGGCACTTGCTCGCCGTTCGGCGAGGACGCCGGTTACACGTCCGCATCGGGCAAGTATTATCAGGGAACGCGAGTCGGCCTCGGTCCGGACTACGGATCAATAACAGCCCAAAAGACTATCGGTAATTCCAACTACAACGCGCTCGAAGCTACCTTTCGTCTGGACCTCGGAAAGCGAGCCACTCTGCTGGCCGGCTACACCTTTTCCAAATCGATCGACGATGCATCAAATCTCGGCGAGCAGATCAACCCGTTCAACGAGCGTTTGACGCGCGTCATCTCGTCCTGGGACATGACGCACAATTTCGTCGCGACGTACACCTATGCCCTTCCCTTCCGTTTCACCGAAGGATGGAATCTTTCAGGCACAACGCGATTGGCCACGGGATTTCCGGTGACGCTCTTCGACGATTCTGACCGCTCGCTTCTCGGTACGCTCGGCAATGGCGTGAACAATGAATTGCTGGACACGCCGCAGAGGACGTCCGGACCCCTTCAGCTCAATACGAACCCGCGCAACGGCCAGCCCGCCTTCAATACCAGCCTGTTTGCTCCCGAGACTTTGGGACAGTTGGGGAATGCTCCCCGGCGTCTCTTCCATGGTCCTGGAATTGAGAATTTTGACATCGAGCTCAACAAAACTATTCGGATCACCGAATTCAAGTCTTTCGATATCCGGGTGGAAGCCTTCAATGTCTTCAATCACGCGCAGTTCTACGGCCCGTCTTCGGTGGATGGCGAAGTGAACGATCCAAACTTCGGAAGCGTAGTCAGCGCGGCCGCTCCCCGCCTGATTCAAGTGGCGGCGAAGTTTCATTTCTAAACATCTTAAAGGGACAAGCGTCGCCCAGAATACTAAAGATGCTGGTTCTCCATTTCGTACCGGGGGGTACCAATAAAGCTGTACACCGGCTGGAATTGGATCTACACTTCTGACAAGAAAATATGAATAGCAAACCGGACATTGTTCGACGATATTGATTCCCAACAACGTATTGGACCCGAATCGATATCTTGTGCAGAGTAATAAGAACGCATTCAGGAGGACAATATGAATATTCTGGCTGGTTCAATCAGGCGCGCTATCCCATTGTGGGCCGTGCCAATCGCCTTGACTTTGTTTGCCGTGCCGCAGGTGGCTCGCGCCGACGCTGACCCTGTTTTCTGCGCTGGTACTGTATTTGGAACGTTATGCGCCAATGGCGTCATTACGGGAGCCCTCAATTTCGAAAAGTTCGGCAACCCGCAGCCGCTCAAATCCTTTCAGCCTTTACTTGCATCGGTGCTTGTGGCGGCTTTTTTGGACTCTGTTTCCCTTTCGCTACTCAACGGGGCGGGCGGCTCCGCTAGTGATACGGTCGCGGGATTCAACGCTGGTACTGTGGGTTCGGACGTGAGCATTCCGTTCGCGAATTGGGTGTCTCCTAGGGCGTTTATATGGACGGACAATGGCCCAACAGGGGGTGGTGGATTCGCCTTCTTTAACTCGTTTGGAACGCTCAATGGCCGCCTCGGAGTTTCATTCGCCAACGAGTTGATTGTGGGTGATCCTCCAGACACCTTTCAGCTCCTCGAAGCCTTGGATGGGGTCTTGGGGGGAACGGCATATTGCCTTCTCCCATCGACATTTCGTCGGACATCGGTTCCGACGGGAGCGTTAACATTCCTTCCGCCGATACCCCGGGAATGGACCCTGCGCCTGAGCCGGCCTCAATTGGTTTGCTATTTCCGGCCGGAGCGAGCGTTGCGATTTTTCTCCGCCGGCGACTGCGTGGGCTCCAAGCCAACTGATTACCGTCCTATTCAATACGAACGAGTTGCTGCTGGATCTCGCCTGTGACTCTGGCTTCGCCCGGTCCGACGTACATGTTTACCTCGGATCGAATTCCGAACTCCGGAAGATAGACACCGGGTTCAATGGAGAAGCAGGTTCCGGCGATGATCCGGCGGTCATCGTGAGTCTCCAGATTATCCATGTTGGCGCTGGTACCATGAACTTCCTCGCCGATGGAGTGGCCGGTGCGATGAACGAAGTACTGGCCAAAACCTTGCTGATCGATGTAGCCGCGAGCGGCGTCATCCACTTCGAATCCGTGAATCACCTGGTTGTGGCTGATCGCATGCTTTACCCGCTCGATGGCGCGGTCGCGCCCACCGCGCACAACCTCGAACACGTTTTGTAGCGCGGCTGGCGGATCGCTACCGCAATAGCCAGTCCATGTGATGTCGTAGAAAACGGCGCCGGGCTTGTCGAGCTTGGCCCACAGGTCTATCAACACTGCGTCTTTCCTACGAATGGGAAAGCTGCCTTCTGCTTCCGGTTCGTAATGCGGATCCGACATATGGGCGTTCACGCCAACGATTGGTCCATGGTCGGTCACCAGTCCCGCCTTCTCGAATCCTTCGCGGACGAATCGATTCACCTGCCATTCGGTGATGGTCTCTCCGGCGTTCAGGGCTGCGGCGATTTTCTGGAATGCTTCTGCGCGCACGCGGTCCACACGACGGCCGGCTTCCAGATGCATCTCCAACTGCTCAGCCGTCCACCGGGATTCGAATAGCTGGATTAAGTTGGCCGAGCTCACCACCTCGACGCCCGTGCCGCGCACTAACTCCAATGTCCCGCCATCTATCAACGAGACGTACGGAATGGCGCAATTGGGCGAGTATTGCATCGCCACGCGACGGCAGCCTTTGAGCAATGTACTAAGGCCATCCGTCTGGGCAGCCCAACTGGAATATACCTCCATCTCTCCCGGCAAACCTACCAGCACGCCGGATTCAATTGCGTGCACCAATCCTTTTGGCTCGCCTTGCGCGGGAATCAAGTAATACCAGCGACGGGTGGCGATTCGGTCCGCGTCCAGGTTCAAAATCCGGTAGGCTAGCGGATCTCTGTGATGATGGTCGAAGAACAACCAGCCATCCAGTTTTTCCTCTCGAAGCGCTTTCTGAATTTCCTCTATTTGCATATTTAAGTCTCGAAGAATGGTTTCCACTTCTCTGGCGGTGGAGGCGATGTCACCAGGCTGATAACGATCAAACTGATGACGGAGGCGCCCAAGGCCGGATAAACTGCATCCAGATCGAAGCCCGCCAGATTCCAGCCGACTGTCACCGCTGTTCCCAACGCGATGGACGTGATGGCGGCCACGGTGGTAGCCCGTTTCCAAAAGAATACTGCCATCACCACGGGCGTCACCGCTGCCCCATAAACCGTATAAGCGTACAGCGCGGCTTTCAAAATGGATTCGAACCGGGTAGCTTGCAACAGCGCAAAAAGACCGAGTAACACCACAATCACTCTGGACATGACCAGCTTGCGGCGTTCGGAAGCAGTGGGGTTGACGAACCGGCCGTAAACGTCATGAATGAGATTCGTGGCTGGTGAGAACAAATAATTGTTGGCGGTTGAGATTACCTTCGCGAAGATTCCACCCAGCAAAATGGCGCCCACCAGCGAGGGAAGGCCCTTGAATGCAGTGATGGGAATGATCTCGCGCGGCTTGTCCGTCTGGAATAGCGAGCTGCCGATCACCGCCAGCGTAACCAGCAGGGTCTCCAGCAACAGAGTTCCAACAATCCATCCGTAGACCGCGAACTTAGCGTCTTGTTCTGACCGTGCGGAAAAGAACTTCTGATACATCCCCTGATTACCAACCAGAAGCAGCATGGTGGGAATCATCAATCCAAATGCTTGTAGCACAGTCAGGTTACCGAACACTTGAAAATGCGTGGGGGGAAGGACTGCGGTGACATGCTGCCAGCCTCCGGCTTTCTCGAGCACCATCGGAACGGCAACAATGACAATTGTGGTCACCAGCGCGCCAATGACAAGATCGAGGTAGGCAATAGAGGCCATGCCGGCGGCTGCGGTGAACACAATAACGAAGGCTGCGATGATGCACATCCCCTGATCCCGCGAGATGGCGTCTGGAAAGATGAGATGCAGGATGTCGCCGCCGCCCTTGAACTGATAGCTGGCGATCACGGTGTAAGAAATAACGATTGCGATGGTTCCCATCACGCGCGCAGCAGCGTTATATCTGACCTCGAGAAGATCGGGAACGGTAAATTGCGCGAATCGCCGCGCGCGGCCCGCGATTAGCGCGATGACGATAAGGCCGGCCCATCCACCAGCCCCTTGCCACAGCGCCGCGAAGCCGTTCTTGTATGCATTTTCTGCACCGGCAAAAAGGCTACCCGCTCCGATCCAGGAAGAAAGCAGGGTAAATACAAGCACTGGCCACGGCAACTTGCGGCCGGCCACCAAAAAATCTGCCTGGTTCTTCACCGACCGCGTTTTGATGATGGTGACACCGCACAACGTGCCCACTACGATAGCCAGCACCACCGCGTAGATCATGACGGGCGGACGCCACTTCCCTCGGAATCGGGCAGCGCGGAAAGCTTCCGATGACGCACGCGCGTATTCAGGTTCAGCACGCCGGCCACGTCTTTCGTATCCACCACCCGGAAGTCCAGAACGTCATCCAGCCAGTCCTGGCTGAGCCCATTCCAGTATTGAGTCGCAACGGTCAGTGTATACTCTTGGCGGGCAAGCAAGCAATCGATCTCGAAATCCACTTCGAGCGACTCGCCAGGTTCAAATTGCCCCAACTCGACGCGCTCCAGGCGTGTGTTAGTTCCAAACACGTCCATTCCAATGCGATTGCGAATTAGAATGCCTACGACTGGATTCGATACGGCTTTCTGAAAAGTGGCGCGTACTCGAATGACAACGGTCTCGCCGGGTTTAAATGCCCGGCACGTCTGTTCCAACTTATTCAGCATTCGCGCATCCACAATGTGACTTGCACCGTCGCCATGGCGGAAGCTGCTTTTGTTGACGATTTCCGCCGTGGGCCTGTCGTCTTTTTTGTCGCCCCGCTCTCGGTCCAGGACAAAACCGACATACTGATTCACCGCGTCCTTCGGCGAGCCTTGCATTACGACGCGTCCCTCCAGCATGAACGCGGCACGGTCCGAGAGCCGCTTCACTAGGCCAAGATCGTGCGAGACAAGCAGCACGGTTACTTTTCTTCGCCGGAGTTCCTCAAACTTCTGGATGCATCGGCTGGCGAAGATCGCATCGCCCACCGCCAGCGCTTCGTCCACCACCAGAATTTCGGGATCGACGTGAATCGCGGTAGAGAAAGCCAAACGCACATACATGCCGGTAGAGTACTCCTTCACCGGCCGATCGATGAATTTGCCGATCTCAGCGAACGCTTCGATTCGCGGAAATGCGCGATCCATCTCCTTCCGCGAAAGACCCATGATCTCTCCGTTCAGATAGACGTTATCGCGTCCGCTAAACTCGGGATTAAAACCGGCGCCCAACTCCAGCAGCGCCGCGACGCGTCCCGAGCAGAGAACACGGCCACTGGTTGGCTGCAAAATTCCACTGATGATCTGGAGCAAGGTACTCTTGCCGGAGCCATTGGGACCGACAATAGCGAACACTTCGCCCTTTTCTACGCGCAAATTAACATTCCGGAGCGCCCAGAACTCCGCGCTCTGCCTATTGCCGAGCGCAAAGCTGCCCAGCACCCGATCAAATGGGTGTTGATAGAGATGATAGAGCTTAGAGACGTTTTGGACGGCAATCACGGTGACAGATCTCACTGTACCGCAGTGGCACGGCCCTTCTATCCGAGCTGAACGCTGCGGCGCATGCCTGTAGAGAGCGGCAAGGAATACCCGATCAGGCAGAACTGGTCTAACGCAAACAACACCACCGACTCAAAGCCGGCCGCTTGCGCCATCCTCGCTTCCTTCAACCACGAAGTTGATGAGTCGCTGATGCCCACTAAGTGACTTCGTTGCGATGGGGGAAAACCAAGGGGAATTCCAGCGGCTATTGATGTGGCGCTTAAATCCAGGTTCCGCGCGTAAGTGTAACCAAAGCTTTCCGTTTTCAAACAGTTTAGTATAGTTGGGGTCCATTCAGAGACAGGATAGTTAATTACCCGATTCAACGGCGTGTCATTTACGTCGATTGGATAGAGCACCTCGAACCTGCAGTTGGGAATGCTGGAGCGTACGAACGCGATGATCTGGCTTGTGAAGCTTCCGATGAGTCCCGGCAAGAATGCAGCTTCCTGAGGGATTGTCGAGGGATCGACCGTGTTGCTGGCGATCACGGTAAGCGGACGTCCATACTGCGCTTGGAACGTGCTGGCAGTATAGGCGTCATAAAATGGCATCCCCGAACCATCGTCGGGAAAGTACCACCACTGCACCTCGCCGAATTGCAGGTAGGGCTGCATGCCCGCCGCTACCAGCACGTTGGCCATGTCCAAGTGGACTTGCTGCCAGAAATTCGCACTCGTCGGCGAAAAGTTGGTCTGCAGCGACGGCGTATTCAGCCACACGGCTGCGCCGCTGGGATACCGTTGCGCGATACCTGCACCAACCGATGTATCGCCGTTTCCCAGTTCCATGCTGAAGGACGCCACGCCATCTAAGCCATAACCTTTTACCGCCTGGAAGAAGCTTTGACTCCAATCGCGAGCAGCGCGATTCAAACGCGGGATGGCCTCTAAGTCGGTCAGCCAAGTGCCGTCGACTCCGCCGCTAAACGTGGCGCCAGAGAGCTGAATGGTAAGGTTAGGGGTGTTGGCGCTGGTCGCAATCGTGATCAAATTGCCGTCAGTGCCCAGAGACCGGGAGTAAATGGTGAGTTGATTGCCGCTTGCACTTGCGCGAATTGCCGTGTAACCCCGATTCAACTCCAACGCGAACGCCAGCGCCAGGGTTTGCACGGTATCTCCGGTGAGATTCAAGTGTTGGATCGTGTTTGCGGTCGAAGCAGGCTCGTCCGTGCGGCCAATGATGATCTCAGTTATCAGATTCGGATCAGGCGATCCTGTAAACGTAACCGTCCCCGATGCGTACACGTTCGCGGGATTGACCAGTTCATAAAACCATAGCGCGCCTACATAGTGATTCACGCGAGCCTGCATACCCAGAGAATTGATCATCCAAGCGGTACGTTCGGGAGCGAGCGCGATGGAATGCTCAGTGTCCCAATCTGTTGCAAAGCACAGCTTCGTTTCCACACTTTCCGTGGGCAGCGTTGTGTTGGGAATCGCTATCTCCAGGAAGTCGAAATAGAAATAAGTGCCGGTAGTCCCAACGTGGGTTGCGGCGACGGTGTGAGTTCCAGGCCCGTATTGCCCCAGCAGCTTTCGGATCAGCACGTCCTCTGTTGGCACGTTCAAGTTCACGCTTATCGGAGTTTGCCCGTCCACTGAGACGGAAATCACTGTGCCGGCGTCGGCGAGTCTCGTCCCCAAATAGAGGCTGTGTGTTTGGGCTGAAGTGTACGAACAATTGAAACTGTCGGAATTAGTGCTGGTGGAATGAATCGTACCGCCTGAGAAATTGCCACTGCCGCTGGTCCACGTGCCGGTGTACTGGACGGCGATTGAGTTATCCTCAATTCTTCGGCTGCCTGGGCCGGCCACCGAATACGTTCTCGATCCGCTTACCGCCCAGTCGGAAACCACTACTTGAAACTCACTTCGAACGAACGCGCCAGGTTGAAAAGCTGCTGAGTAGGTCCAGCGCATCTTCCGGATGGCGCTCGCCGGGATCTGGCCCAGCGTCGGGTCCTGCAATGTTGCAAAAGGCAATACAATCTGCCATTGAGAAGGTGAAGTTCCACCTGCCATTTGCTTCCATGGGGCATCCCATTGTTCGGACATGCTGTTGGAGACATATGTGTATACGCCAATCAGGTTTCCGTTAGCGCCGCTGGTGCTGTTCGCTAGAGTTTGGTCAGCGCCAACATAAGTAAGTGTGATTGTTGTTCCGCTCTGAGTGGCTTTCATCGTCGGCGAAAAGGCCTTAATCCCCGCCACAATATTTTGAATAGCCACCTCTAAGGTGTCGCCTGCATTCATCAAATACGGATAGTGCTCGGAAAGGAAAACTATACCAACATAATCCAGCGCCGTCACCGTTCCGCTGAGCGTGAATTGAACGGTGGCGGGTGTGTAGCTTCCGGCGATAGGAGTGGCGTAGTTCAGAAGGGGAACTCGATATAACTGCTCTCCTGTTCCGGGATCACCCCACACACGAAGGTTGGGCCAGTCTACGGTAGGGTACAAAGTGGAATCGATAGGAATACAGTTCTGTCGAGTCTCGTTATAAGTGAGTGTTAGTGCGCTCAGGTCGCCGTCGGGTAAGTAACGGAATGCCGGATGCTCAAATACATTATCGCGATTCCACTCGATAACCGCCCAGTCATATTGCTGGCGCCATGTACCGGACACGTTGTAGCCAGTGGCGCTGGCTCCACTCAACGCGGCTATGGCGGATGGCTCTAGGAAGTAGCACTGTAAGTCGCGGTTGGGAGTCAGTTTCTCGATGGTTTCAGACATGAGTGCCCTATAGCCGAATTGTTACGGTAAGATCACTGCCGGGACTTGTGCCAGACGTCTGGGTCACCGCTGTTATATCTAACCCGATTTGCGCCTTCTCTGCTAACGGACCCAGCGCGAATCCATCGACGTCGTTCGAGATGACGGCGTTGACTGGAATCGTGAGTTGGCAATAGTGGGTTCCGTTCTGAGTGACCTGCATCGTAATTGCTGTGCCGGTGGGCGCCTCCTTAACCACGGCGTAGATGTCTCTTACTGAATGAGCGGTGTCCATCAAGAGAAGGGGCGCGGCATCGGTCTGGGTCGCCAGGGGTCCCGCTATTTGGATCGTTAATTGTCCTCCGGAGAGCGTCCGAATTCCTGCGTCCGTTGTCGCGGTGTAGGACTCCCTTGCTACGCTGCTGTTTCCGCGATCGTTAGTGACGAACAATTCAGCGGTAGCCACGCGCACGTCGGGAATGGCCACCGGATACGCGTAGCTGCCGCTGGCCAGGCTCCCAAAGAACTGATTCGCGAACGGCATAATGTACGTCGACTTCTCGAGCAGGTACACCAGAGTCTGAGCCGCGTGCGTAGCCGCGCTACTTCCATATGCACCTCGCGACACCGAGCACGAGGCCGTGTTCGTAACCGCCTGCTGGACTACTATGACTTCAGACTCGATCTGAATCAAGTCCCCCACTTGAGCCGTTACCGCGCTGGACAAATGGAGGGTAGTGTCACCCACCGCGACGGCCGTATTGACGGTGAGAGATGGAAGGCCGTTTAATTCATTCCAATAACCTAGCGTCAATGTTCCCGCACTGATATGGGCCGTGTTGTCGAGAGATGTAAAACCGATGGCTTGTATCTCAACCGTGCCCTGTCCCGTTGGGAAAAGCCCGAACGTGGGTTGCCCTGGAACATCGGTGTCTTGTCCGGATCCAGCCGAGCCCGAAATCTGCCAGCGGGTCAGCGGCGATAATTCATAATCACTTTCGACGTCGAGGACATTGGCAGCCCGTCCTGATATCTCAATCGTCGTACCATCGCGGTTGGGAACCACGAACACAACCGGCGATGCACTGCTGGACGCTCCAAACTGCCACGTCGAGTCGGCAATCGCGAACAGGGTTGAGGAATCCGGCACAGTATCCCAGTTCGTTACGACTGTGATCGTGGTCGGCGTGTAGGACGCCACCGTTCGTTCCTGGCCTGCTCCCGTCCCCGCTGTAATCCGCACTGTCGCTCCGTCGTAATCGCCTGGGAGCATATTCAAAGTGCTGTTACCCACCGTGTTGGTTGACTGTATGGTTGCCTGCTCGGGAGGTTGTAGCTCAAACCGCCAGTAAAAGTTCGCGTGATCGAAATTGTGGTCAGGCGGTCCCTGCAGTGTAGCTGCAGCTCCGGAATCCACAAACTGGACAGCCACAGGCTGATTCGTCGCTATTCGTAGTAATTGACTCGGGTTTGTTCCACGGTAGACGTTAAACCCCGTCGCAGTGGATGACAGGCTCAGGCTGATCAGCGTAACCTGATTTGTATTTGTGGCCGCGGGAATGGCTGCCGCCACGGTGAAGGATAATCCGCTCTCAGCTTCGCTCGCGTCCAACGCACTGAAGGCGTAATAAAGCGTCTGCGCGCCGGCTATGGTTCCTCCGGTTGTGCTTATCTGCGGATCGAGTCCCACCAACGGAATCCCGACGCTAGCCACGGTGGGTTTGGCCGGTACCGAAAACGCTACAGTTAGCTGTACCGAGACACTTCCGTCGCTCGATGCAATCGTCGACGCTGTGATTCCGAACTGTGGATTACCGTTGCTGTCAAGAACGCTGCCCAACAGTGGGCGCGGCAATCCAACATCGAAATTAGGCTGTCGTCCCAGGCCCGCCACTCCGGCGTCAGCCGCGGCATACCACTCGTCGTTATGAATTTGTGCCGTGATGGTCGCGGTCCGATAGTTCAGGCTTGGGGAGATTTCAGTGATCCGAAACGGTTGACGGTTGAAGCCTTCTTTCGAGTAAGTGATCGTGATCAGGTCGCCTGGCGCTAATCCCACCGCCTTTACGCTGGTGTCGAAGTTTACATAGGTGTTGCCGTCCACCGACTTGTATAACTGCAGGGCGGTGGCTCTTACGGCTTGATCGAGATTTGGCAATCCCAGGGCCGCCAGTGACACCACCACGTCCTGCCCAAAGAGCTGCGCGTCATTCACGTCCACCAGCGAGAGGCTGTCCTGCTGGTATTGATTAAATTGGTCCTGAAATTCCACGGTGTATCGATTGGGCGAATCGGCTGCGTCGCGCGACGATACCGTTAGACTAATCCCGCCATTGGCGTTTCGCAATATGCCGGAGAACGCATTGTCTCCAAACTCATATGCCGGCCAACCGCCGTTCAAAGTCTCCGTACTGTTGCTGTTGGCGGGCTGCGTCGGCTGCTGTGCCGCCAACGTGTCTTCCACTTTTAGTTGAAGCAGCCCCGTGGAATTGAAGATCAGATACAGTGCGCAGGCGTTCCTTATGCCACGCACTACGTCTCCCGCGCTACGTCGGCCAGTGAGTATCAAATTGCATTGGTAGCGTGGGATTAGTGTGGCGTTGCCGTTCAGATCGACGGTGGAAACCAGCGCGCCACAAACCAGCGCCGCCGCCGCGAAGCTGGGTAAATCCAACTCACCCAGGCTCCAGCCGCTGCGGCAAAGAACGTCCACCAGAACCCACGCCGGATTATTAGTAAAGACATTGTCTACGAAGTTCCCGTTGCTGTCGAACGTCGCTAGCTGCAGACCTTGCACCAATACCTGCATGCTGGGAAGGGCGGCCCCGTTCGAAATGTTGTTCGGCACTACGACCGACATGAAGGCCATGCTTCCGTAGGGATCACCTAGTGGATTTCCAGAAGAGTCGCTGAAGTCGGGATTGAAGTTGCCGCTTCTCGTGCCCAGACTGATGACGTTGTACCAACCCGTGGCCGTCATGTTTTTTCCAGGGCTCCCGGCCGGGATCTCAACGCTGTTCACGATCACCGTCACGACCCCGGTGATTACGCCCGCTCCCAGCAGCACCTCAAAATGCGTCAGGTTTCCGTCGTTTCGGGCGAAAACCACTGGCGGCTGGTACCATCCCGTTCCATAAATCAGCGGAACGTAGTCGTTATATAGCGCCTGATTAGGAAGGGAATTGGAAACGTGGGACCCTCTCTCGCCGTAGCTGCGGACGATGATCGAAGCAGGCACGAATTCGATTCCGCCAAATCTGCGTGTAATATTGTTGCCGTTATCATTGGAGAACATCCCTCGTTGTTGGCACTGTGTTCGTGTGAAATCGCAGGTAGTATATGGCGCACCGCTATTGAGATTCCCGACTCCGCCCGTTTGATCCGCTGAATATCCGCAGCGATAGAATGGTGAGAATTCTCCACGCTCTCCGCCTTTCACTGCCTCCAGGCGCTGCGCGACGGTCGCCGGAAACGTCCATGGGCAACGCTTCTGAATACTCATCTCGGGTAGATACACTCGCTGCAGATTCAGGCGGTTCGTGAAGCTCAGCCGCAAGCTCGATTCCGTAGACTGATCCGGTGAATTCGCGATGCCCCGGAATACGATCTGGCAATCTGACGCGACTACATTGTTGATCAGATCGAAGAACAGAAAAGTGACGGTCAGCTGAGCACCCTTCCAACCGATATTTTGCTCGATCGGTGACAGAAACGAGTCGGCGTTGGCGAGCGTAATAGAAAGTTTCGAAATCGCATCCGTGGTTGCATCCGGAGACGATCGGATTTCGAAGATATTGTGCTTCAGGACCCTCGCCAGGTAGGAATTGCCGTTCAAGATTACTTTGTGAGTACTCCACCGTTCGACGTCGCCGGACTTGAGCGTACAATCAAACAAGAATAGTGGTGTACCCGGGACTTCGAGTTCCTTCAGGTTGCTAATCGTTGCCATTCCCCACTACCTTCCTTTTGATCGCCTTCGCTGACCGTCTGCGGATATCAGTCCGACACTAAATTGCTCACCAGGCTAACAGCGCAGGAATTCTGGTTAGGCGCGTTAGTAGTCTGTGTAAGTGAGTCTGAGTCGAATCGAGTATTTGGGTAGACACCGGCCTGATCGGTAGTCTTCTTGTAGTAACCGGCCGCCGGTTGAGGCTCGACCTGGGCTCCGAACGCCACGATGCTGACGCCGGCAGGCAATTGCAAGCCAAAACTGATGCCGTCCTCCAGCAAAGAAAGGCTATCCGCAATTACGGCTCTGGTCCAGGAAGCAGCGACCGGGAACTGGGTGAGCGACTCCTGCCCTGTCGCAGAAAACAGGATCTGAACCGTCGTAGGCGCGTTGGCCCGAAGATAAATGCTGTAAGAGTATTGGAACCAGCTTGCAGCGGCGATGCTCTGCACAACGCGCTGAGTTGTTTGTGCGGTGTTGGTGAGCTGCACTGCACCGGTTCCGCCGAGAGGATCCGCTATTGCTGTGGAAACCTGCAATAACGGATCGACTGTCCAAACCGGTTTGGTCCAGTCTTCGCTCCAATTCAGCAGATTGTCCATCGGATCAAGAAATGTAAACGTGGTGAGCTTACCTTCCGCCGCCTCGAACAATTGCGCCAACGACGTCCATTCGGCGTCCGTTAAATGTGAATACTGAAGCTGCCAACCAACCACAGCGGAGCCCGGATCGCTCATCCGAATGCTGTCTCCGGAAGGAAGAGTGTTAGTAGTCGTTCGCAACGTCGTCCGCCGGTTGATCGGATATTGGGATATGACACCACTGCTGAGCTGCGGATAGTAGAGCATTCAGCCTCGGTTCTCTGTAACAGTGAGCGTCGTCTTTCCCTGCTCCGCGCTGCTCAGCACTTCTGCCATCTCGTCCCCGTCCAGGCTGCAATTCGGATACACAGTGCTGTCCCATGGGTCGGTGAAGCTAAAACTTCCTGCCGCACCGCTCTCGGTCCGGAAAAACTCGCGCAGGATGTGCAACTCGGTTTCATCCAGTAAGTCAAGCTGGACAATCCACCGCTTCAGTGCCGTTTGATAGCCCCGATACCGTTGCTCAGATCCGTCTATGAACCGCACAACGTCCGTCGAGAACTGAGTCGCTCTTTGTGCCGGATACTGAAGAGTGGCGCCCGTCTTGAGAGTGGGAAAGTTACTCATGCTATAAGTCCCCAATGACATCACTCAGGGAATGTGAGTTGAGTAGCGCAGACTTTACGGCATTGGCGATATCATCGCTGTGATCCAGGAATGACTGGCTGTCCATCGCATTCACTTGTACTGTGACTTGAGGCGCCGAATTCGCTGACTGAGCTCGCGGTTGGCCGTTTTGCCCGGTGTCGACGGGCGTAACTTGCCCGGTCCCTGTAAGTCCAGCTTGGTAATTGACCGCTGGCGGTAGCATAAAAGGCGTTGGTGCTGTCAAGTTTTCTGTGCTGCTGCCACCGAACAAGCTCATCAGACCACTGATAATTGGAGATAAGCCCGATCCGAGAATGCTGGACGCGATTCCGCCCAAAGTGCCTCCAACTGAACCTCCGCTCCCCTTTGTGGACGTGTTCTGCCCCAACGCCTGCGTATTGTCTTGCATCGCGGTGATCTGTGATTGCTGAATCGATGTCAGATTCCCGATCTGGTTCGTGAGGGTGGAGAGCCCATCGTTGACATCCTGGAATGATCCCTGGGTGGCGCCAGATAAGGCGGCCGCCGGGGACCCACTCGAACCACCCGCGCCAGCTGTCCCGCTGCCCCCAGCCACGGACGTCGCAGCCAGTTCTTGCAGCACCTCACTTGGAGAGCGGCTGGAGACGATGCTCGACGGCAAAAGGCTCTTCAAATCACCTCGACGCATCGTGCTTCTCCAATCTCAGTTCGTTCTCCAAGACAAAGATTGCCTCCACTACACGGGCCGGCAGCCCGTACATATCACTTGCTCCAATAAGTTTCCAGGCGTGGAATTCTTCCAGCAGTGCGATGCTTTCAGGCGTGATGTATGAAGTTGGGCAACTACTCGCCGCAATCTTTCCTCGCGCCCAAACCACTTCCGGCCCGCCGGACTCGGACTCTCCCAGCCATCCACATCGCCGTTTTTTCTCCAAGCCGCTCTTACGGCACGTGTCGCATTTCCACGCGGCTTGATTGGCAAACTGAAAATGGAATGCGACAATCAGTTTTTTCTTTCGCCTTCACTGAGCCCGCACTGCTCCTTGATGGCGCCCACGATTTCCTTGGTCAATTCGTCAGGGCCTCTTTCCAGCAGCCTCTCCGCTGTGGCGGCTTCGCCATCAATCATCAAGCCCGCGATGCTCACCAGTCCCCACGATAGATACATCGCGTCAACCTCTTGCGCCAGGATGCTCCCTTCGATCTTCTCCTGCAACTGGCTCCCGGCTTCCAAGAACTCCGCTTTCCTGCTGATTTCGCGCGCCCGCCTGCTCAATTCCATTCGGCGGCCGAACGAGATCCGATTGATGACGAACGTTACTGCCGGCATTGCCTTCGAGCGCACCATTACCACGCTCTCGTAAGAGTCGCGTGTGTGCACTCCGCTAGTGTGACGGTTCGCACGCTCTGTCCTACCCGAACGCGACAAAAAGTTCATCGTCTACGCTCCCTTGTGCCCGGCAATTCTGAAATTGCCACTGCTGCCGCGTTTCCGCATCGCTAAACTCGGGCACCTCCGGAATTACACTCTTCAGGTATATGCCGAAAAGCTGCCCTTGCTGCTGGCCAAGCTGAATCATCACGCTGATCGGCGATTTCTGACGCGCGGCCTGATATAGTGCCTGCGTCGCCGCGTTGTCCTGTTGGTACAGACTGAAGTCGACGGTTACTTCACGCAGCCCAGGTGAAATCGCGGATGGCAACATCGTTCCAAATTCGCGCTCTCGCAGATCAATATTATTGTTAAAGGCAATCTGAGCAGACGTCAGAGTGAAGAAGCGGTTGGGCAGGCTACCCAGCCACACTTGCCCTAAGTGGCCCGGAATAATCGAATAATTCTGAGGTGCCACCGTGGGCTCCGCGGGAAACGCTGTAAGTCCCGACTGGCCACTTGTGAAACTCGCGGTATCCAGCACATCTTGAGCTTGTCCAGAGATGTCAAACTCGTGAAAATCGCCGTTGACCTTCACCGTCAGCTTGTCTAGCGCTGCCCCGGACAGAATGCGCTGGACGGCGGTTCCGGGACTCCAGTAATCGTAGATCGTGACACTGTTGAGCACCTCGGCCGGCTGATAGACAACCGTCGGGCCCGTGGAGGAACTAGCAGCCGGTGGCGTTGTAAAGGGTGCCTGCAATTGCACCGTAAAGTTGTCCACAATCGCGGAAACAAAGCGTATCTCGCCGCCGCTCGTTACTGCTTGTCCCGGAGATAACCCGTGCGCGGCCGCGAACGCCACCTGCGACGAGCTCGGCAGTCCTGCCACCGTTCCCCCTCCGGAAAGCGCCGCCGTGCTGCCCAAACACGCTTGAAATAGTGGCCCGTGGCCCGGGAGTGCCGCCTGATTGGCCCAGTTCGACATGTAGCTTTTCAGCTCAAAGGTGGTGTTGCGGCGCAGACCGCTTGGGTTTCCCACAAAGGTTCTGGATCCGGTCTTATCCTTGCGCTGGATCTTCTCGGTCTGTTGTTTGATACTCAGCTGCACCGCCGGAATTCGATTTACTGCCGTCACTGCCGCCGCAGTCCCATAGTTCTGCTCCAGCGCAACGTAGTAACGATTGTCATTCGATAGAATGTACGACATATATGATGTGTCTTTCGTTAACCCTAGAACGCTCGGTCATGCTCGCCGGTGAGGAACCTCGTTCGGCTCTCAATCCGCGGAGTCTGCACTGATATCCAAAACAAAAGACACCTTCGCGATCTGTATGAAGTTACGCCCACCCTGCTTCACGCCACCAAACGCGACCTCATATTTGCCGCCGTAGAAGACACCGTCCCCCCAATCGCCACGGTTGCTGTCCAGCACCTGTGTAATTGCGTCAACGTACAATTGAGTCTGTGTCCCCATGTCTTCCAAACGATCTTGCGAAATTCGTGCCTCGATCACCATATCCGCGTCTCCAGAAAACGTCCGAAACTTCTCTCGCAGTACGTTGGCGATCTTGTTGCAATAAACACAAACAATTGGATACTTAATAACTGTGCTGTGCTCCGCGAGTTCTGGCGGAACATTCTGAGCAATGAGCTGCTGCGACGCAACCGCCGGCAAGGCGATGCTCTGCTCAGCAGCAAGCGCAGCCACTGTGTCCGGAACACCTCCGCTCGCCAGAAGAATCCCCATCAGTTTATTGGTGCTTAAGGTACCGATCTGCAGCACGCTAGCCCCTTTCAATCAGCCGGTGATCTACCAGAAACCACGTTGGCTGTTGACCCTTACTCGGAGGAGCCCCAGCTTGGAGCGCCGTTGTCAGCGTCCACGTGTTGCCGATCGCGATCGGGCTGCTATTCTGCAAACTCGTCGCCTCGGGCGCCTCCCCAACATACGCATTCCACCCTGTCGCATTCGCCGGCGGATTCACTGCGGCCACAACCAACTGCTGCCCAGTGGATGTTGTTAGCTGGGCAACCTCGCTGGCGCTTCCGAATTGCCCTGTCTGATTCACCCATGCAACAGCCACATAGTAAGTGGCTGCGGACCCAGTTCCGGGGACGGTAGTCAACACCGGAATCGCCGCCCTCGCAATAGGGCCAGAGACCAATCCAACCCCGACCTGAAAGTAAGCCTCACCACTTGTCTTGGCAAGTTGCTCATACTCGTTCCACTTTCCCTTATATCGATCGTTCAGTTGATTGTTGTATGCGTCTCGATAGACCAGGGCCAGAGTCTTAAGGGCATGCCATCGTCGTAGAGGGTCGGTGACAACCACGTCATCAACTCCGATTGTCCGCCCGTAAGTAACGGTCCAAAGGAAATCCGGCTGACGATACCGCCGCCGCAGGAACAGTATTAGCTCCGTCGCCATCTCACCTTGCGCCAGTGCGCTCTTTCCGGCCAGATCTATCTGCTCAGTATTGGCAACCGTGAGTATGCCGTTCTCATAATTCTGAAGGTCTATCGCTTCGTTGATTGGTCCATCCGTGAACAAGGCCATGGCTCACCCAAACCCTCAGCGCTTCTCCGGCCGAGAGGCACTCTTGATGGCTCGAAAGTCGGCCTCGGATACAACGTTCACTTGGATTTTCTGTGTCGCTGCTCGCTGTTCCGCTTCTTGCCGTGCCTGTTCCACCGTGGCACGGTGCTCGGCAGTCTCTTCGGCGCTGGCGAGACGCGCCCGGCCTTCCACGATCAGCTTCGCAGCTATGCCTCTAGGTACCTCGGATTTCTGTCCTGCTCGGCCGCCATCGGGTGTCTCGTTACTGACCACCAACACATGTGGATCGGTAATTTCCTGCTCGATCTTCCGCAGTTTCTGATAGAACAGTCGTAAATCCATGTTTCTCCCTTGGGGTGGCGCAGGCGCTTTCGCCTGCGCATTGGTTTGCATCGGGCTCCTGTCGTGCGCCGGTTAGCTGTCCACTTGCACGCCGAAACCATTGCGAAGCACTGCACATCCATACAACACGTCCACGGTGAATTGCTGCGCCAAGGTGTTCGGCTGATAGCTCATCACCACACGTAGTCCGAAATTCCCCATTTCCGCGTATTCGGCGATGGCTCCAGTTCCGGGCAACGGCTGAGGCAATCTGCGGATTACGAGGCCGATCCCATCCCGTGCGAAGGCAATGTTGTGAGTAGTTACTGGAGCGCTGCCAGTCTTGGACACTAACTGCGACCGGAAAATGAAGAAGTCCTTCAACTTGCCGACTGCGCCATCTACTAGTGCCCGAAGTCCGGCTTCGCCAGCCGTGTAATATTCGCTGAATCGTGGAATTTGCCTCAACGCCGAGTAAGTCACGGGATCAACAATCAAATACTTCCCGGCGCTGGCCGGCACCAGGCCCTGGAACAGCGAGGTCTCAGCCTGGTCTATCACCGCCTCAGTGATAGCCATCCCGGGCAGGCCTACCACGGTGTTCGCTGTGAATTGCGAGTAGAGGCCCAAAAGATCGGATTCGATTCGCTCGGCTAAGGCCACTACCGCCGGCTGCATGTACAGTTTCAAAAGATCCGGTACCGCGAGCACTTTCGTCACGTCCGGAATCAGAAAGGTCGCCTCCGCGTGGGTATTCAACACGATCTGTGCGTTTCCTAGGCTCGGGTTCTGAGTCTGAACCGTACCCCCCTCCGCGATGTTGTTAGCCACCAGAACTGGGGGAATCGGAACGTTTACCGTGTCCCCGGAATTCGCCAACGTCGGTTCGTAATCCCGGTTGACTAAGTTACCCATCACCAGATTGGCGACAAGCGCTGGTAATGCGTCCACTGCAACCAATTTCACAATTGCACTCGAGACATTTGCTGATGTAATTGCTGGCATCTTTTCTTCCTTTTCTTGTTGCGTTCATTCAGTTGCCCGGAGTTGCTCGTCTTTCGGACTGCTCCCCCAGCGCCTATCAAAGACCTCGCATCGCCTGGCTTGCCACCCGCGCGATCTCCTGGCGGGCCCTCTCCAAATCTTCCTGGCTCATGCCCGGTCGAATCTTATCCAGATCAATCCCGCCCCCACCTGTCGTTATCTTCGGCGCCGATCCCATCCCCGAGCCGCCTGTGATTCGCGCCGGCAGCAGCTCCGGATTCTCTTGTACGAACTGCGCCAGATATTCCCGCACCGGAACTTCGCCCTGTCCTCCCTTAGCGGTCAGTCGCCCATCTTCTCCGCGTTGGATATCGTCTTTCACGGCGCGATAGGCTAAGTCGACTTTGGCGACGCCAAGCCGCTGCAGCTCTGAGCGAATCGACACGCTTCGCTCGGCCTCTTCCGCCATCTGCCGGCTCCGCTGATTCTCCTGAACTAAGTCGTTCATTCGCCGCTCTAAGTCCTCACGGCGTTTGCGCTCGTCCAGCAATTCAGCCTTGTATGCAGGCTCCGCCCTTACTTGTTGGGCGCGCACAAACTCCTCGATCACCCCTTGTATAATGGGGCGTAAATCCGGGCCATCTTTCTTCGGCTCGTCCATAAACCTCCCTACCTTCCGGCTTCTAAGTCTGTTGATCGATTTCTTTTCCGATCCTGTCTTTTACTTCCTGCCTCACGTCACATAGGAATTGGAAAGCCAGCTTCTTGAACACCTGCTTCTGCAATGTCGGCGACTTGATTCCTAAATTCAGAAGCCTCTCCGCATCCTCCAGTTCCGTCCCAAAGTCGCCGATATCGAATTCGTCCATGCCAGAGACATCTACGCTCAGTCCGTCTTCGCGCGCCGCCTCGATCGCTCGTAGCACGCGCTTCATGGCTTCCTTGACGGCGTCGCCATAAGCACGCAGTACCTCTTGGGTAATCGCGAAGTCTCTTTGCTTACTGAGACCCGATTGCGCCGTACTTCCCGATACAGCCCCGCCCGCGTGTGTAACATGACAAACGCGGTAGATCTCCTCCTGTAGGCGCGCCAAGTTGTCAGCCGCAATCTGGTAAACGTGGCCTTCCGGCTCCGTCCATCCAAACCTGTCCTGTGGACCCAGTTGGATATAGTAAGACTCACCCATTACCTGGTTCCAGTCCCGTTCCGAATACACCACCGGCATCGCAAACAATCCCATCGTCAGCGCCCATCCCAGAGCGTTCGATTTATTGAAGTGCTCCAACTGCAGCGATCCCGCCTTGTTCAGTAGCCAAAGACCTTCCGACACCCGAAGTTCCACTATGGGGACACGTTCCTGCCTCGCCAACCCGTGCCGGCCCTCCGACACCACTTCAATTGGCCTTCGCTCCGTACCCTGCTCTGCTTGCTCATAAATGCGGTAGTTCTCTTTGTCGTAGTACACCCAGCGTGCTAGTTTTATCCACGCCGGATCTTCAATCTTCGCCTTCTTTAGGCTTTGCGTACGCAGCACCACCCACTCGTAGTGACCATGGTCGTCGTAACTCCAGTTGATTAATTCATCCGCGGCGTAACTTACTAAGTACGCTCGTGACGCGCCACGCTCATCTTCTTCGGCGCGCGTCCATGCCGGGTGGCCTAGCCGGGGAAAATCGATCAGGATAAAGCTCTTCCCGCTAATCAGTGCGTCAATGAACTGTCTCCTGAAAAACTCTGCAACGGTGGTCCCTTTCAGGTCACAATCCTCGGTGAATTCTGAAAAGAACTTCTTCGCGCGCTCGCTTTGTCCTTCAAAAGTCAACACCGGCTCGCGGCGAAACAGTGTGGCCGTGTACCAGTCGACAATCGAGCCGATGTAGTTCTCATAGAAGCTGCGGCTCAATCTCTCCGCGTACACGTCGCCCGGTTCCTTTTGGCGCCGGACCAGGTACCGGTCCGCATTCATCTGGAATTGCTCGCCACCTGCATAGAGGTCTCGGTACTGCCGCCACGTCGCGCGCTTGTTCGCATATTCCGGATGTTCGTGATTGATATCGAAACTGGCGCTACCGTTGTTCATCTCGTCCTGTCTGCTATATCAGGCGGTTGCCTTGCTCGCCAAAAGCTACTGTCGGCCGGCATTCCTGCCAGACCAGATAACCCAACGCATCCGATAAGTGAGTTCGCTTAGGATCCTTGTCTTTGTCGATAACTCCGCTGTCTGGCTTGAACGTGACCTCTTCGAAGTCCATGATCAGAGCCTTACAGCGCGGGTCAGTGAATAAACTAACTTGTTCGCTTGCCGAAAACAGCTTGGCGTTCACCAGTGCAACCCGCTCCCGCACACTCGGGTTACTCGCGGGAACTTTAAACTTGAGGCCCCGATACGCCGTTTGCCGGAAATATTCCTTGATTATTTGATAGTCCGTGGTTCCCGCCGTCTGTAACCGCTGTCCCGAAGCGTCCCCGTAGATCACGACTCCGGACTGATGATTCGGGTACCTGTCATGGAACTCCTGGCATGCTTCGGTAGTGCTCGCCCTGCTCAATACAATCTCGTCCAGAACTCGCACCTCGTCTCCGTTCTTTTGCGCCACTATCGAGCTCATTGGATCTACGTTGAAATCCAGTGCCCAGTACAAAGGCAACCGTGGATCAACTTCCATCGCCTTCACATTGCGCGTCCGGTTGAATCCGCTGTAAACCACTCCGGCCTGAACGTTCAAGTACGCGCCCAGCACCTCTTGTTCGAAAAACTTCGGATCGTAGCTGCTTTTCAGCCGCTCATAAAAATCCGGAATCTTGTCCAGGACGAACCTGTTTTCGAAAGCTTGCGCGAGAACCACTTCATAGCCATCCACCCTATGCCGAATAAAGCGCCGGTGCACCCAGTCGAAACCCTTCGGAGTCCAGACTGCAAATCCGCACAATCGGGACGCCTTGGGGTCCCTCAATCGTCCTTCTAATCGAAGCCACGCTTCCTCGGCCGTGTAAGTCAACTCATCTAACCCGAACCACGCCAGGTTAGTGCCCCGCAGCCTCTCAAAGTCGTCCACCGACCGAAAATAGATTCGCGAACCCGTGTCTTTCATCACCAACACCGATTCGGACTTGTTGTACTCGTGCGGCAGACCGTTCTCACTAATAACTTCCAAGAAACTCGTCAACGTGGCGTCCCGCAACATCGGATAAGTCGGCGCTCCAATTAGCCCTTGCCTACCCGGATTCAAGTAACTCAGCCGGATCGCTTCCTGGCACAGGGCTTGGCTCTTCCCCGATCCGATCGGTCCCGAAAAACCCTTGAATCTGGCGCTCGAACTGTGAAACTTACGCTGCGACGGGAGCGGGCTATATCCTATTTCTCGGTACTTGGTCTCTCCGACAGGTCTTTCCACGTAACAATGACCTCCGCCGGTTGCTCCTCCTGCTCTAACTCACGCTGCAATTGGATCAGCCGGATGAAGTCCGCTAGCGTCACCTTCGTCTTCTCCGAGTCGAGTTGTCCTTCAATCCTGGAAAGTAGCGACGTGATCAGTTCCTTGCGGCTCTTGGTTTCGCCCGCCTTCTTTTCCTTTTGTGGAATTTCTCGGGTCTTCAACCGGGCCGCCTTTGTCGATGCTGGCATCGCAACTCCCAAAAAAAACGGGCGCCCCTTTCGGAAGCGCCCAAAACAACTCTCTCCTGCACCAAACTTATCAGCCCGATTCTTAAGTCCAACCGCGACCGTTTCTCAAATAACTGAAAACGCTATGTAGATTTCGCCGAATCTTCCGTCATCGCCTTTTTAGAGCTATCACTGCCCGGTTGTTGTTCCTTCTTTTGCTCCGCTTGTAGCGTGTTTCTTATCGATCCACACCGCCAGCTCCCGCAAGACAACATTCGCTACCACCACCGTAACCGCCGCCAGTGCTGGCATAGCTCGTTCCCCGGCTCCCACCAGCGTCCCGATCGCCGCCGCGCACCACAATGTCGCCGCCGTATTCAGCCCTCGCACGTGCATTCCATCCCGCATGATCATC
>CABEDY010000409.1_pt1 | contig 55367 bp, 43 predicted proteins | sample 3423171 | NCBI WGS metagenome assembly CABEDY01 (sample SAMEA5534333, study PRJEB31848) | metagenome | biome: tundra; feature: field; material: soil | place: USA | collected 2013-05 | depth 0.15 m | reverse complement strand
TTCTGGAACGGCGGATCAGGGAACTGGGGGACTAAAAGGCAGGGGCTGGGGACTGGCGGTGGCTGGTCACGGAACTTCAGTCAAGCCGACTTACTGTGGCGCGCGCACTCGCGCGTTGCCGTGTGCGCACTTTTGTGAACATAATCTGGCGTTCACACGAGTGTGAACGCTGCACGCAAGGTGCGTGCGCTACTGGATTGCGATTGTCGCGGTGTTCGACGTTGCGCCGCCTACGCTCAGGACTATCGCGATTGCATTTCCGCTTGTGGCATTGGTTGGAATCTGGAAATTTACTTGGTACAGGCCAACGAAGCTGGGGGCCAAGCCTGAGAAGGAGACGGGGACCGAGCTTCCGCCCAAGGTCAGCGTTGGAGTTGCGACCGTGGTTGCCGGCGGATTGCTGGGCGAGACATCGCCCGCGGCTGGTTCGTTTGTTACAGCGCCCAGTCCGGTGCAGTAGAGCAGAACGAATTCACCATTTTTTGCAGGGCGTGATCCCGGATAAGCTCCCGTTGGGGCTGCTAGCGACGTGGTGTTTGAAATTATTGCGGATGCTTGTCCGCTGCCTTTCCCGTTCGCGGTGAATAATGCCGGCGCGTAGGGTGTCAGCGTGACGGTGATGGTGGTGAAGCTTTCTCCTTGCGTGATTTGAAGCGGAAATTGGGTGGGCTTCGAAATTGCAATCCAGGGAACCTGAAAATTGACTTGCAACGGAGAAACATAGAACAGCGGCGCGGGGGAATTCGCCACCGTCATAGATGTTCCGCCCAGCACGAGTGGCAGCGGAGCGCCCGCAAGTATTTTCGCACTTGAAAGATTTGTTCCGTAGAGCGATGCCATGCCGCCGGGTGCGATCGCGGAACCGGGCGTGGGGTTGGCGGCGTTTACTAAACCTGCTGTGGTGGCCGCGGGAGTTGGGCCGATAACTGGCTCGGCGGCGATGCTGGAGCCTGAGCCGGGTGGGGTGCAGGTGAAAGTGAGCTCGTCGCCAGCATTTTGAGCCAGGGCGCGCAAGGCGACATCGGAGAAAGTTGCGGAAGTCTGGGCGCTGGTGAATATATTCTGGTGGGGATTGTAGAGAAGGCCTGCAGCTTGCCCATTCACCATTCCTTTTGCCACGAGATCGCACTCGCCGGCTGCCGCGCGCGATTCCAGCAGATTGATGCGTGGACCTGCGACCGCCGTGTTGGTTTGCGTCAAGGTGATTTGCTGGCCGACGATTGGCGCCAGATTGCTGTCGAAAGCCAACACGAAAGCGGTGAGCTGGTTGCGAATTGTCTCGCCCGCGGCGCCAGTGGGGATGCCGCCAGGGTTGATCAGGGATTGCTCAAAAACTTTCGCGCCATGGAATCGAAACAAAGTGTCGATGCTTCCATCGTGCAGGAATCCGAAGCCGCGGACTTGGTCGCCCATGAATGGCGTGGAGTCGCTGGGGAAAAGTGGATCCGGCGACATGCCGAACTTTCCCACCTTTTGATACAAGTTGCGAAGGTGAGGGATCTTGAAGAGCTGCGTCTCGTTCTCGAACGACGACTGTCCATCGGTGCCAAGAAATCCGGGCCGCGCGACGCCGTACTGGCTGTTCCCGTTGGTATCCAGCACGTGGCAGCCGTTGCAAGTCTTCAGGGTATCGGAAGGCAGGCCGTTGTTGGTTAGCCCCAAGAAAAAGTTTTGACCAGCCTGCTGGTCGGAGGTTAATGAGTTGTCTAGGTTGCGAATCGGGTTCGGAGGATAGGTGAGCTGGAGAGCGAAATCGGCAAAAGCTTGCATGTCCGCGGTAGAGAGCTGCGCGGCGCTTCCGAGCAGATCCTGAAAGGCGGGATTGAACTTCATGAATCCGGCAACTTCATTGAAACTGCCGCTGTCGGGTTGAGCGCTGGGCGCATCGTTGCCGCCAGTGCGGTCGCCGCGCCAGTGCATGGGGCCGTGATTGGCCATGCCGCGCAGACTCTGCACGGTCATGGGTCCCTTCATGGGATGAAAGGGAGTGTCTGGGCCAACCAGCACTGCGAACGGCCCAGGATCGTTGAGCGTAGTGTCGTCGGGGTTGCCGAGGTCCCACGCCAGGCCGTCAAAATCGCCGAAGATGTGGCAACTGGCGCAAGCGGAGTCGCCATGACTCGAAGTAGTGGCGTCATAGAGGAACGGGCGTCCGTTGATCACGCTGGCGGGTTCAGGATTCAACATGGCCAGGTGCGCGGTTTCCTGCTGGCTTGCGAGATCGACAATAGAGATGGAATTATCGAATCGGGTAAGCACGTACAGCAGGTGCCGCGTCTGATCGAGAGCGAGACCGCTGGGTCCTCCGCCGGACACTGTGATCTGATTCGCCGTGTTTGGAACGAAGCTATCGTTTTCGAGTGCGGCGGTATTGAAGATCCCGATTTTGCTGGAACCGAACGCGGCGACATAGAGCGTCTGGCCGTCGCTTGAAATGGCCATGTCCGTTGGAAACGCCAGGCTCTTCATGCTCTCGGCGTTCGGACTTGGAGCGCAACAGGAACCGTAGTTGATGTGCTTGTTCAGATGACGCGGTAGAACCTGGCCGCCCGAGAGCACGGTGATGTGGCTCTCCGCCAGATGGCCCCGCACGCTGTGTCCGGCGTAGGTGCCCGGACCTTCGAACCGATGATCGTTCTGCGCATCGGTGTTGCTGACGTATACCGCGCCGCTCACGGGATTCACAACCATATTGAAGAGAACCGTGCCGACTCCGGTGAAGAACCCGCTCGATCCGGGTTGTTGGACCGGAGGGTTGGCCGCCGCATTGATCACGAACACATCCTTATCGGGTAGCGAAAGATTTACGGCAGTGTCCCAAACTGTATTAGCTTCATCCTGCCAGTGCATCTTGCTGTCCGCCGCGCTCGGGCGATATTTCACAATCAATCCGGTGGCGGGCGCGGGAATGCCCTGGTAATTGGTGTGCGGAGGAGGCGCGCCATTGTTGGGAATGGAGCCGGCCGAAATGGTGGTGGTACCGTTGCCCGAACGAAAAGCGGCTGCATAGACGGTGTTCCCGTCCGGCGTGACGGCCAAAGCGCGCGGTGTGTCGGCGAAGAGGGTGAGGATGGTCAACGGCTGGCCGCCCAGCGTCGCACCCAGGTTCGTTGCGTCAAAGACCCAGACATCGGCACGGCCGACCCCCGGCGTGGTGAGCTGCGGATCGATGGATGAGTTCTGGCCGCGATGCGCGGCGGTGATGAAAGCGCGGTCATGCGCGGGTCCGGCAAAAACTATATCGCGCGGCTCATCGCCTACTAGAAGAGTGCGAACTACGCGCGCCGTTTGAAGATTGCTGATTTCGACAATACTCACGCTGTCGGACAGGTGATTGACTACCCACACTTCGGTTGGAGATCGAAGCGCCACGGCGACCGGCTCCAGGCCTACGAGCACGGAAGCCACGAGCGAAACGGTTTGGGCGGCTTGACCGGAGATGGAGAAAATCTCCAAACGGTTCGCGGGGGTGTTGGCGGCAAAGAGCAGCGTGCCGTCGGCGGAGAGGGCCAGGGGGCGAACCTCTCCGCTCTCGAAGAGAGTGTAGGATGAGTTCGGATTGGTTGCGCGAGGTGTCGCGCGTGGTTTTGCGGAAGCGATTCGGGACGACGCCAAGGCATTCGCTGGCGCGCGATGCGAAATCCGTGGCTTTGCGCCGTTGGCCGCCACGATTACGCCGAACATGATACAGAGGGAAACGCATGCGGATACGAAGACGCGGGGGGAAATCGACATACTGTTTCCTGATGGTAGCGTAACCGGCTGGTGCTCGATTATTTGGTCCAATCGGAGAGGCGAAGACTTTTTACGCGGGAGAATTCCTTGGTATTGTTGGTGACCAAGACCGCTCCCCGGCTTACGGCGGTTCCCGCGATGAGTAGATCCATCGGACCGATCAGCAAACCACGAGCTTCCAGATCGATGCGGATTCGAGCGGATTCGAGCGCGGCCTCGCGATCAAACGGAACCTGTTGGATGCCCGCTAGAAGGAGGGAAACAATTTGTCGCCGGCGCGACGAGCCGATCTTGAGCGTTCCATATTCGATCTCGTAGGCGACAACGCTGGGGATGGCGAGTTCTCGAGGAGATGCACTTTGGAATCGGGAGACTACCGATGGCTGTCCCCTGAGGTAGTGAATGACGGTATTGGTGTCAAGGAGCGTCAACGGATCCGCTCCCTGGTGGCGTCCTTTCCGTAGCCCGCGCGAATCTTTTCCACGTCAGGAAAGTCAGTAAGGGCGCCCGCGGCATCGAGCACGCTCTTCGGCCAGGCGTCCTCTAGAGTGTCTACCACCCGCTCCGCGATCCAACGGCTCACTGACGTTCCTTTCACTTTAGCGGCCTTGCGCGCCTTGTTCTCGATGTCGTCGGGCAGATAAATCGTGATCTGTGCCATATACTATACAGTATACTATGAATCGATCGGCTCCAATAGATAATACGCTTCGCCGACGGCCGGCAGCACTTTAATCACGAACCCGCGGCGATCGAGAACGCGGCGGAGCTTCAGGTTCGGCTGGGCGCAATGGACAGCGTCCACAATCCATTCGATTGCAGTGAGCTGATTCAACTGCGCGAATCTCCTGGCAAGCGCCCCAATGGATAGAAGAACGCCTTCGCCGCCACCCTCGATCTGGGCCAACTCGATCCGAAGCCGGTTGCCTTCCACGCGAAACTCCCCGAGGATGGTGGCAGAGCCGGCGCGGAAAACAACCGGCTCACCCGTGAGGATCATGGCCTGAATCTGTTCGCTTGGCAGAGCTAATAGTTCATCTTCGGTGTACCCTTCGAATAGGACATCTGATTTGCCACCCATGGGGATCTCCTGATGATAATTCTATGAGCGAACCCGCGTATCCCGCCGCACGAGCCGTTGCCAACCAGGTGCGGCTGCACTTTTCCCGGCAGCTCGCGGAGGAACGTGAGCGCGGGACCGGCGACTTGGCTTCCGAGCCGGACGCCGCCGCGATCGAAGCCATGCTCGACGCCGCGTTCTGGGCCAGCCTTCTACGCCAGGAGCACCAACCCCCAAGGTTCTCGCTTGCATTTCTTTCCGCCGAACAGTCGCACCTTCCTTTGACTTTCGAGCAGCGGCTTCCGCTCACTCCCGAGAATATCGCGCGGCTAGCGCCCGCCGTCGAGCGTCCATCAATCCACTTGGGCGTCTGGCAAGAGAACGGAGAATTTCATATCTGGGGCGCCACGCGGACGCTGCCGGTGTTGTGCTTCGTAGTGGAGGTAGTGGATCCGGGCCTGATGGTGATCAAGCATCGCCGCGGCACGGAGTCCGGCAAATTCGTGAACGTCGCGGTGCTGGAAGGCGATCAGATCAAAATGCTGGATCACAAATCGGTGAGCCTTCAAGATCCGCCGGCGCTGGTTGCGTCGTTGCTCGGTTTGGATCTGCCCAGTTCTTCGGCTGACTCGATACAGGTACTGATCCAGATTGCAGCATCCATGCGCGCACACGGTCGTGGCGGATCGCTGCTGATCGTTCCGCATGGAACCGAGGAGTGGCGAGAATCGATAGCCGGGCCGACGCCATATTCGATCCAGCCGCCTTACTTGGAACTGGCCGCGCTGATACGCGAGGAACCAGGCGAGAAGAGTCAGCGGCGGTGGCAGGAGGTGCTGCGCCGGGCGGTGGACGCAGTGGCGGGCTTGACCGCTGTGGACGGAGCGATGGTGATGACCGATCGATGCGAATTACTGGCGTTCGGCGCTAAAATCGGACGCCGCGATGGATGGCCGCGGATCGATCAGGTGATTGATACCGAATTGATGGGAGGCGCGATTGGCCGCACGCTGCACCCGGCTGATTTCGGAGGCGCGCGCCACTTATCGGGGGCGCAATTCGCACAGGATCAAAGCAATTCGGTGGTGCTGGTTGCGTCGCAAGACGGCAGGTTTACGGTATTTGCATGGTCGACGGCAAGGGCTGCGGTATGCGCGTATCGGGTTGAGGCGCTGCTGTTGTAACTCGGCGCTATTCAGAGTTCATCGGAAACTGCGTCACCTGTTCTCGCGGATTCGTTCCGCTGCCTCCGCGGCGGGAAGCCAGTACTGCCAGAAAATTGCGCTTGCCAACAGTTCCAACCTGCCCCACACGCAATTTGAATCTAGTGGGCTGTCCGCGCACGAACTTTAGCATCGAAATCCCATGCGTTCGCATGAGTGTATCTCATGGGCTTGCAGCCCATCCAATCGGATGAAAACCTTCGACCAGCGAGTGGGGCGGACCCCCTGGTCCGCGCGGGTCCCCCAGGACCCGCTGCCTCAAGCATTGACAAATACCAGCAGCAGGCCGACGTGGGCGTCGGCCGCGGACCAGGGGGTCCGCCCCACTTTGTGTTTTCGACGGTGCGAACGCAGCAAACACGAGTGTTCGTGCCACGCGCGTAGCGCACCAGTAGTAAAGATTCAGAGCGGACAGCTCGCTATTCGATGCGCTTGGCGGGGTTGTCGCCGTTCTGGTGGAGGATCAGTTCCGTTGCGCGACCCTGGCTATCGGTTACGAAAGTGATCTGGGCGTCGACGACTTTCAGGAAAAAGTCTCGCTCGCTCTCCGGGAATAAGGGTATTATTCCTTGCCCTGTTGCTTGAGCAAACAGATGATCACCTTGGCGAGTGATGGTCAGGATGAAATCGGGCGCAAGTTGATACTTGCCGATGTAGCCATCGAACAGCTTCGGATTCACTGTGACCTCTTTATGTTCCTTGGGTTGCAGGGCCGGATGCACCAGGCCGGCCACGGCGTGCGCGATGACGCCGGGGCGCGCGCCGGCAAAATTGGTGAGTACCACCACGGTCAGGCCGTCATCCACAAATCGGGAGATCACGCACGTGAATCCCTGCCAGGCGCCGCCGTGTTCGATCAGCTTGTGCCCGTTGACCACGCTGATGTCCCATGCAAAGCCGTAATGAGCGGGATTCGGATTGCCGTCATTGAGCGGAAACACGGTCCAGATGCGATCCAGGCTGGATTGCTTTAGCAAGCTGGTTCCATACAGCGCTTCGTCCCATTTCGCCAGATCCAGCACATTGAAATAGAGCGTGCCATCCGCCGTTGAATTGAACGTGGGTGAGACCATTCCTGATTTTGCAGCTTACCGCCGGACATTCCGTAACCGGACGAGCGGTTGGGGATGATGTCCGTCTCGCTGATGAGTCGCGTGGCGCGCATGTCCCAAGGCCGGAAAATCCGCTCCTGCAGGAAATCGGCGTAGTGCTTGCCCGTTACTCTATGGATCATCACGCCCAGCAGCGCGTAATTGGTATTGCGGTAGTCCCACTTTTCGCCGGGCTTGAACTCAATCGGCAGCGCTTCAATCTTATTCACCAGCTCATCCTCGGTGAAGTCCAGGCGCAAGTAGAACGGACCCTTTGGCCCAATCCGCTCTCCGCTCTCGTACTCCGCCAGTCCCGAGGTGTGCGAGAGAAGGTTCTTGATCAGAATCGGCTTCCAACTCTCCGGCGCATTGGGGAAGTACTTCACGATGCTATCGTCGAGCGAGACCTTGCCCTCCTCCACCAGCATCATCACGGCTGCGGAGACGAACTGCTTGCCCACGGAGCCCGACTGAAAAATGGTCTCCGGCTTCACGGGAACCTGGAGTTCGACGTTGGCCAGACCATAGCCCTTGGCGAGCAGAATCTGTCCGCGGCTGTAAATGCCCACAGCGAGACCGGGAGTGTGCTCGCTTTCCATCTCGCCGGTAACATAGCGATCCACGCTCGAGATCTGCTCGGGCTTCAGCGTGGGGACCGTCGCCGTGGTGTTCTTGGCCGGAATGCGCTCGGCGTTTTCCACGACGATCACGTCCTTCGACAGCTCGCTCTTCTGGAGCAACAGGCCAAGCTTGGCGACGGCATCGTATATGGAGACGGCTAGCGGGTCCTTGGGCCCGCCCGCAGACTGGTTGGCGATCGCTGCATCATATGCGCCCCTGCTCATCCAGTCCAGATTGAAGTCGTAAGTGCCGTTCAAATCGGTCTGATTGAGCACCGGCAGCGTCACGTAGGCTGGCGCAACTTCGGGAAGCAGATCGGCCAAATCCGCCATAGAGAAGTCGTGGCAGGTGAGGTGGATTTGGCTCGGCGGACCTTCACCTCTGGGACAATCCTTGTCAGAACCCGCGGAGGCATGCAACTTGGAACCGTCCTTGGCCACCGTCAACGTGAATATCGGATCGGTTTTGCTGTTGTGGCGGAGCGCGAGCTTGAAGCTCTGGCCTAACAGCGTCTGCAGCATGAGTTGGATGTTGCCTTTTGAAGTGGGCGCGGTTTTGGCGATGATGTCGAAGCGGTCGGAATCCAGCCAGGCGGGCCCTCCGGTGACAAGGTCCGCGTCACGATCATAAGCAGCGGCGATGAGCATTCGCAGAGTCGCATTGTGGCAGCGAACGTACCCGTTCGGAAGAATACCCACGCTCACCCAGGAGTCGGCGGAGCTGGCCGGCTGCATCTCGACGGCTTCGAAAGATTGCGGAGGATTGGTGGATTGGCCCAGGGCCAGTTCCAACAGAAGAGAGACAATGCCGAGTGCTTTCAACATGGCGGGAGCCTCCGCTGTCCATTCTAGAACACCGTGGCGACCGAATCCCAGGCGTTCACACGAGTGTGAACGCGGCACGCAGCAGTGCGTGCGCTACGTTAGAACTCGATGTTCGCCCGGAGTTCGATGTTTCGAGGACCGTTACTGTTGTAGGCGGTCCCGAAGTTGGGGTTCTGGAGATTGTTGGCGCCAGCATTAGTATTGAAGGCGAACACCGGATGATTGAAAGCGTTGAGAAACTCAGCTTGCAGCACGAAGCGGATGCGCTCGGTGATCGCAATGCGCTTAGTCAGCGACATGTCGTTAAAGGTTTGATGCGGTCCGTACATGTAGAAGATCTGACCAAAAGTACCCGCCGTCGTGTTGGGTTTGAGATAGGCGGTGTTGGCGCCCACACCTGGGGTAATGTACGTCGGGTTGATGGCGTTCACGTAGCCTGCGTTGCCGACGGAATACACGCCCACCGAGCTCTGTAGTTGCGACCGCGTGACTCCGTTGAGAATCACGCCGCCGTCGCCATAGTCGTTGAACGTGGAATTGCCGCCGAGGATCACTTGGGGCGCGCCGGTTTGGAAAGTGAAGATATCTCCCAATGTCCAGCCGCCTAGAATCGCATTCGTAACACCACCGTGGTTGAGCCACTGGCGGCCCTTGCCGAACGGAAGATCGTAGGTTCCTTGGCGTGAACTACATTGTGAAGGTCAAACAACGTCGGTCCGTAGCTCTCTCGCAGGTCTCGGCATCAAGAGCATTTCAAGGTGACGCTGCACGTGGTGATTAAAGCGCGCGCGATGCACGGCACCGTCCATGATCCATGCGATTCGAAGCAGCCAATCGAGGAGCAGCCGAGCTGCTATTGGGGGGAGCACCGTGATATTTTTTCGCTCGGTGTGGATGGCTGGTGGCCGGACGAGGGCGATCCGCTGAACATTGCTTCGCGCCTGGTGCGGAACCGGATGTACTGGGAGGGGCCGCAGCTCGATCGTCCCAACGAACGGCCTTATGCCTTGCACCGCAACGGCTACGCGGGCATGCAGCGCTACGCTTCGTTCCTTTGGTCGGGCGACGTGTACTCCACGTGGGAGACGCTGCGCACGCATGTTCCGATCGCCGTCAATACGGGTCTAACCGGCATTCCTTATTGGGGCACCGACATCGGTGGCTTCGTCCCCACCAAGGAATTCACGGCGGAACTTTACGTACGCTGGTTCCAGTTCGGGGCATTTTGTCCGTTGTTCCGCTCGCATGGCCGCAACTGGACACTGCGACTTCCTTGGGGTTGGAACACCGGTGCTTCGGGCCCCATGGAGATCAACAACTACAATGGCGCCGCGTTGCCGGACGCGAGTGAGTTGCACAACGCGCAAGTGGAGCCGATCTGCCGCAAATATCTGGACCTGCGCTATCGCATGCTGCCGTATTTGTACAGCGCGGTGCGGGAGTGTACGGTTTCGGGACTGCCGGTGATGCGCGGGTTGTGGCTGCATTATCCCGATGACCCGGCCGCTGTTGCGCGCGCGGACGAGTATTTGTGGGGCCGCGATATTTTGGTGGCGCCCGTCACCGAGCAAGGGCCGGCTTCGCGCCGTCTCTACCTTCCACGTGGCATCTGGTACGATTTCTGGACCAGCGAAAAGCAGGAAGGTGGCCACGAGATTACGCGCGACGTCGATTTGGAGACCATGCCGCTCTACGTGCGCGCCGACGCGATTTTGCCGCTTGGCCCGGTGAAACAGTACACTGGCGAGCAGGTGAACGAGCCGCTCACGTTGTCGATTTATCCCGGCGCCGATGGTTCGTTCCTGCTATATGAAGACGATGGTAGTTCGTTCAACTATCGCAAGGGTGAATGGATGGGTATCGATATGAATTGGAGCGATCGCAAGCGCTTGCTGCGCCTCACTTTGGCCAAAGGCTCTCGCATGCTGCCACCATCGCGCCGTGATCTCGTGGTGAAATTGGGCGACGCCACGCGCCGCGTCGTCTTCGATGGACATCCTCCTGGAGGTTCGATTCTGATGCATCGCATTCTTCTCGTTCTCATGGCCGGCACGTTGATGGCGCAAACGCCGCCGGCTCGAATCAAGATTGATATCGACCGCACTATTGGTGAAGTTGATCCGCTGCTGTTCGGAAATTTCGCCGAGCACCTGGGCCGCATGATTTACGGCGGCATCTATGAAGAGGGCAACCCGCTCTCCGACAAAGACGGCTATCGGACCGACGTGATGGACGCGGTAAAGAAGCTGGGTGTGTCCATCCTGCGTTATCCCGGCGGCAATTTCTCGTCCGGCTACAACTGGACGGATGGTATCGGGCCGAAGGATCAGCGGCCCGTGCGCGTCGAGCTAGCCTGGAACGCACTCGAGAGCAATCGTTTTGGCACTGACGAATTTCTGCGCTACGCGGAGCGCATCGGCGCGGAGCCTTACATCTGCATCAACGGCGGCCTGGGCACGGTCGACGATGCGCGGCACTGGGTGGAGTACACCAACGAGTCGCGCCATACTTACTGGGCAGACCAGCGCCGCAAGAACGGGCGCGACGACCCGTACAAGGTGAAATATTGGGGGCTCGGTAACGAGATCGACGGTCCGTGGCAACTGGGGCACAAAAACGCCGAGGACTACGCTAGGTTCGCGCTCGAAGCAGCGAAGGCCATGCGACTGGTTGACGATTCCATCAAGCTGGTGGCCAGCGGATCGAGCAATTATGGCGCTGACTGGATCGGATGGAACCGCACCGTGCTGAATGCTCTGCGCAACGAAATCGACTACATCGCGCTGCACACCTACATCAACAACCGCGACAACGATCTGGAGAAGTTCCTGGGCTGGTCGCAGAGAATCGACTATTACATCGAAACCACCGCCGGTGCGATTCAGGCCGCGCAATCCGGACCGAATCCCCGGCCGATTTACATCGCCTATGACGAATGGAATGTCTGGTATCGCGCCGGGAACAACGAACATCTCGAGGAGACTTACAATTTCGAGGACGCTTTGGCCATGGGGATGTTCTTCAACTCCTTCTTCCGCCATGCGGACGTGGTGAAGATGGCGAACCTGGCGCAACTGGTGAACGTGATCGCGCCCATCATGACCAACAAGCAGGGTTTGTTCTTGCAGCCGATTTATTTTCCGATCCTCGAGTACGGCAAGCAGCGCGGCAACGTGGCGTTGCACGCATGGGTGGCATCGCCAAAATACACTTTGAACCGCCGCGAGCTTCCCTATCTCGACGTTTCGACCACATACAACTCGAAAGATCACACCGTGTACTTGAACGTTTTGAACCGCAGCAAGTCGCAGGACATCGCCACGCGGATCGAAAACCAGGAGGGAACACTGACGCCGGATGTCGCGGTGTGGCAGATGAACTATCCGGATTTGAAGGCTACGCACACATTCGGCGATGACAAAAAGGTCGTGCCGAAGACGAGCACGCTGACGGCGTCGTTATCGAAGAACAGTTTCGGATACACGTTCCCGGCACACTCGCTGACGATCCTACGCCTCCGGCTGGAATAGAAAGGCACCGACTCCCTTACGGTCGCGGTTCGGAAACACCCTCGACGCTACGGCTGGCCGTACGTCGCCTTCGGCCCGTGCTTACGGAAATGGTGCCGATCGCGCAGCGCTTCAGAGATCGGCTGCGCTTCGGGATTAATGGTGAGAGTCTGCCAAGCCATCGCAGCGAGTTCCTCGACAATCACAGCGGCATGCGCGGCATCGGTTGCTGATTTCCCCCAGCAGAACGGCGCATGTCCCGCCACCAGCACGGCCGGGCAACCCAGCGGACCACGCCCTTCCATCGCGCGCACGATCGCGAGACCGGTATTGGCCTCGTATCCGGACTCGATTTCGTCGGGAGTAAGCGGCGCCGTGACCGGAATGGGGCCGTGGAAATAATCGGCATGCGTGGTGCCGAAGCACGGAATCTCACGGCAGGCTTGCGCCCACGCGGTGGCGTGACGGGAATGAGTGTGCGCGACGCCGCCAATGGATGGGAACGCCCGATACAACGCCAGGTGCGTTTCAATATCCGTGGAAGGCCGCAGAGTGCCCTCCACCACGCGCCCTTCCATGTCTGCGATCACCATGTCGGCCGCCGTCATCTTCTCATAAGGAACGCCGCTAGGTTTGATGACCACCAGACCGTCCGGGCGGGAAATTCCGCTGGCGTTTCCGAACGTGTAGATCACCAAACCGCGGCGAACCAGTTCGAGATTCGCTTCGAGAACTTCAGCCCGCAGCGCTTCCAGCACTCTGGCCTCCTCGTGCACTGGCTGTGATCCGGCGGAGCTCGGGCAAACTATCGTCGCTCTGCCCGAGCATGAAGTACAGCTTCCGAAAAAGCGGGTACAACTCGCGGTAGATCGCTGCAGACGATTCTTCGGGAGCAACGATCACGTAGCCGGGGCACAGCGCATCCTGCGCTTCCTCGATACTGGCGAAAGCGCCCGCGGCGAGAAACGCGAAGATGGCCGAGCCCAGACTGGTCGCGTCTCCACTCGGAACCAGGATCGGTTTTTGCATCACGTTGGCGTACACCTTGTTCAGCACGGGATTCTTCTGCGGAATGCCGCCGCCGTTGATGATGCGGCGCACGGGCACGCCATGCTCCTCCATGCGCTCCAGGATCACGCGAGTGTGGAAGGCCGTACCTTCGATCGCCGCGAACAGTTCGTCCTGGGCGGTGTGCGTCAGCCGCCAGCCGAGAGTGACGCCGCTTAGCTCTGGGTTCACCAGCACAGTGCGGTCACCGTTGTCCCAAGTGAGGCGGAGCAACCCGGTTTCGCCTGCGCGATAATTCTCTAAACCTCGTGAAAGTTCGGCGACAGTGGTCCCCGCGCGCCGCGCGATGGCGTCGAAAATATCGCCGGTGGCCGAAAGGCCGGCTTCGATGCCGGTGAATTTGGGATGCACCGATCCCGGCACGACGCCACAGACGCCGGGAATCAGCACCGGCTTCTCGCCGATCGCGATGATGCAGGTGGAAGTGCCGACTACATTCACAACATCGCCCAGCCGCACGCCGGCACCGATGGCATCCCAATGCGCGTCGAAAGCACCGACTGGAATCGGGATGCCCGCGCGTAACCCGAGTTTCTCCGCCCACGCTGGCGTCAGATGACCGGCGATCTGGTCCGACGTTGCATAGCGGCCGTCCAGCTTGGCGCGAACTCCGGCCAGCAACGGATCGAGCGAAGTCAGGAAGTCATCCGGAGGAAGACCGCCGAGCGACTGGTTCCACATCCACTTGTGGCCCATGGCGCAAATGCTCCGCGACACTTGCCGCGGATCGCTGATTCCGCACAGAACGGCCGCGACCATGTCGCAATGTTCCAGAGCAGTGGCAAAGCGGTCGCGTTTTTGCGGATTGCCGCGCAGCCAGTGCAGCAGTTTCGCGAAACCCCATTCGGAGGAATAGATGCCGCCGCACCAGTTGATTGCGTCGAGCTTCCGGTTCCGCGCCAGCGCTGTGATCTCGGCGGCTTCTTTCCAGGAGCGATGGTCGCACCAGAGATAGTAATCGTCCAGCGGTTCGACATTTTCGTCTACTGGGATGACGCTGGAACCGGTGGTGTCAAGCGCGATGGCTTCGATCGATTGGCCTTGGACGCCGGAGTCCGCGAGGGCCCGCCGCGTAGCTTCGGCCAGTGCACGCATGTGGTCCGCGTGACTCTGGGTGGCGTGGTCGGGATCGTCCTTCTTGCGGACCAGCGGATACTCCGCTATTCCGGCGCCCAGCCTGCCGCGTGAGCTGTCGAAAATCGACACCCGCACGCTGAGCGTCCCGAAATCGACACCCGCGACAACACTCATGTGCGTCTCATCCAGCGCCAGGCCGATTGACAATCGACCGCAGGTTGACAACCTGCCCTACAGTGTTAGGTAGATGCATGTTGAAGCACGCTCCAACCCAGGTAGCGCGTGGCAGCTTCGTGCACGGCAGGCGCTACCTGCGACAAGTTGGCCGCGACGTGATGCTCAAAGCCGCGCTCGCAAATATACCGCAGGAGTTCCTGCAGCTTTGGAATGCGGACCACTCCGGCACCGCCGAACGTATCCAACGGGTCATCAGTGAATTCGCCTTCGCCGACGTAGCCGCGGATCGACCCGGTGCGATCGTCTGTTGAAAAGCGCGCGTAGCTCATTGGCCCGGATTTTACGCGTCCCACGCAGGTCCCAAAAGTGTTCTCTTTACCCACCGTGCCGGCGATGATCTCTTGAAAGTCCATGCGCACTTCCTTGAAGAAGTGCTTGGGAAGATTGCTGCAATGGAAGCACACGGCCTTGTCCGGATCGTCACCGTAATTGTTGTTCCAATCGAGCAACGCGCTGGGCGTCTGTGATGCAAGCTGCAAAGCGTGCATGCCCACTACGCCGCAAATATCCACTTCGCAGGCGCTGGACATGAGGTTCTCACTCATCATGCTCATGACGGTGCACGGCACGACACCGAAGTACTCTTCGAGCGACGTCCAGCACTGGACGGCGCTGATGGAGACATCAGTTTCCTGCATCCACCCGTCCACCACTGCGCCTAGCTTAGCCATCTTGAGCAGTGCTTCAGCGGGGACGCGATCTGTGGACACGTAGCGCTGGATCTGGTCGAGCTTGGCCTGGGCAGCCGAGTCCTGATCTTTCATGCGCGCGATCCGGCCCAGGATTTCGGAAAGATCGATGGTCTCAACCGAGATCCCGTTGGCTTCCAAAATTTTTTCGCTGTAGCGCACGGTGTTGAACGCCGCGGGGCGCGCGCCGATGGCTCCAATACGCAAGCGGCGCAAACCTCGCGTCACGCGGCACACGCCTCGGAACCAGTCCAGATCCTTGCGGAAGAAATCTGAATCCGGCGCCTCGGTATGACGAGTGGTCAGCGAATAGGGGATACCATACTGCGTCAGGTTGTTGCACACCGACATTTTGCCGCAGAAGCTATCGCGCCTATCGCGAATGGTCATGCGGCCCGGTGTGTCCGGCGTCGCCTGCACCAGAACCGGCACGTTCAGCCCGGCGATTCTCAGCGTGTCTGCGACCGCGCGTTCATCGCCGAAGTTGGGCAGCGTGACGATGACGCCATCAATCTGGGCGCGATGCCGCTGAAAGAGCTCCGCGCATCGCACGGCTTCCGCTCGAGTTTCGACGGCGCCGAATTTAGTTTCTTCCGGGCTGACTGCAACCACGGCATGGCCCGACTTTTCGATGGCTGCGATCATTTCCACCCGGCCACTCTTCGCAAGATGGTCGGGAAAGAAGCCCCGGTTTCCTACGATCACGCCAAACGTCATCGGATTACCGGCCTCTCCACGGTGAAAATCGGACTGAATAAAGCGTACCAAGCAAGATCAGGAGCAGTCCCCACCAGATTCCGGCGTGCAATTCGGCCAGAACCACCGCCGGTGGATGCGACAAGCCGTAGAGACCGGCGCCGAGAATCAGGATTCCATAGATCAGCAGCAGCGTGCCCACAAAAAACCAGATGGAAATCATTCCGGAACGATGCATGTTTCCTTTACCAGAAAATGATATTCAAGATCACGAACACTACGCCGACTACGCATGCCCAGAATATCGGACGCTGATAAACTGGGATACCGCTTTCCGACGGCAGCTTGGTGTAACCGTAAACCAGCCCGGTCAGCTCTTCCACCGGCTTGGGCCGAGTCATGTAGCTGACCACCACGGTAACTATGACGCACACGATCCACGACCACAAGGCGCGATACATGTTCTCCGCCATGTCCTTCGCTTTCGGCGAGAGCGCCACGTAGTGCAAGGCAGCCGGATTGATCTTCACCCAAGCCCACAAGCCTATCGCAGAACAGGTACCCGACAGCAGGCCCCAGAATCCACCAGCCGGCGTTGTGCGGCGCCACAACATCCCGAGCAGCACTGTGCCGAAGAGCGGCGCAACAAAAAAGCTGAATAGCGCCTGGACGTAATCCATGATGCTGTGGAATTGCATCACGAAATAGGCCGTGCCGATGCTCACCAGAACTCCGAGCAGCGTACACCAGCGTCCTACTGAGACATAGTGCGCGTCGGGGGCTTCTTTCCGGAAAAACGGGCGATAAATGTCGTACGTCCAGACGGTCGCGAATGCGCTCACGTTTCCCGCCATGCCGGACATGAAACCAGCCATCAAAGCCGTGATGCCGAGGCCGAGAAGTCCAGGGCCGCAATATCGCGCCAGCATGATCGGCAGCACTTCATTATAGCTGTGGCTGCCAGTAGCCGAGGCCTGGTCTGCCCCAACCAGATGCTCTGGAAGGACTGCCAATCCAAGCAGCCCCGGTAGAATTACGATGAAGGGGACCATCATTTTGAAACCGGCGCCGATGATGGGCGCCATTTTCGCCGAGCGGAGATCCTTGGCCGTAAGCACACGTTGGACCACCAGGAAGTCCGTGGTCCAGTAGCCGAACGAGATCACCCAGCCGAGTCCGAACACAATCCCGATCCAATGAATGCCCATCGGATTGTCGCCGAAGGAGCCGAGGGTGCTCCACAAATGGGTGTAGCTCGGTCCCGGAAAATTATGCGCAATTCGCGCCACCATGCCGTTCCAGCCACCCGTTTCGATCAAGCCTATGATGGAGATCAGCAGCGCGCCAAACCAGATCAAAACGAACTGCAACACCTCATTGAAAATAGCGGACAGTAGACCGCCGAGAAATACATAGAGCCCCACCGTGAGCGACGAGACCCAAATACTGAAGTGGATATCCCAGCCGAGCACTACTTTCAGGACGAGCGCCATGGAATACATGTTGATGCCGCTCATGAGTACGGTCATCAACCCAAAACAGACTGCCGCCAGCACGCGCGAGGATTCTCCGAAACGCAGCTTCAGATAGCCCGGAACAGAATGCGTTTTCGAAATGTAATAGAACGGCATCATCACCAGGCCCAGAAAGAGCATGGCCGGGATGGCGCCGATCCAGTACCAATGCGCGGCGAGAATTCCGTATTGATATGCCGCGGCCGCCCAACCCATCATCTCGAGTGAACCGAGGTTGGCCGCCAGGAAGCTGAGACCCGCGATCCAGGCTGTCATTTCCCTGCCGGCGAGGAAAAAATCTTCGCCGGTCTTGGTGTATCGCTTCAGGTAGAAGCCGATGCTGAGGACTGCGACGAAGTACAGGGCGATGATCGCCATATCCACGCCGGAGAGCGAAACCAGGCGCGACGCGCTTTGCATGAGGATGGCTGGGAGCAAGGGCATGGTGTCGGATAGAGTCAAGTCCTAACCCATGTAATCGCTTGCATCCGGGTATCGTAGAGGTTTAACATCAAGCCTGTCAAGTTGCATGCCTCTTGCGGGCGGCCGTGGGTGCCGGTCCGGTGGATTCCCTCACCACAAACTCAGGATCGATCACAATCTCGTGTTCGGCCGGGGCCACTTCACCCGCCGCTGGAATCAGGCAATTGCAGATGATGTGCCCGATCCGCTCGCGCGGAATATGCAGCGTAGTAAGAGCTGGATAACAAAACTCGGAGAGCTTGACGTTGTCAAAGCCAGTCACGGACATATCCTGGGGAACGCGAATCCCGCGCTCGCGCAGCTCCCGGAGCGCACCCACGGCCATAACGTCGTTGACGCAGATGATCGCGGTCGGCTGATATCCGGACGAGAGCAGCGCGCGCGTAGCTTGCCTGCCGCCTTCCAGCGTGTCTGCGTCGGCGGCCGTCTTCACCTCCAGCGAGGAATTCCGCGCCACTGCGTCCAGCACCGCTTTCATCCGCTCGTTGATCGGTCCGAGCATGGCATGATGTCCGACAAAGCCCAGGCGGCGGTGTCCCATGTTGTGCAGATAATCCGTCACTTTATCGATGCCGCGCCGGTAGTTGACGCGGATGTTGGTGATATTCTGACGGGGCTGTCCAACGTCGTAGAACACAACGGGAATGCGGCTTTCGGTGAGTTCCTTGATTAACGCGGGTTCCATCTCGGACACAATGGCAGCCAGACCGGCCACACGCCGGCCGATCATCAAGCGGATGTTCGCGACCAGTTGCTCGGACCGGTAGTCGGTATTCGCCACCACCACTTCGTATCCGCGGGCGTGGGCATCCGACTCGATGGTTTTATAGATATCAAAGAAGAACGGATTCTCCATGTTGGAAGCGATCACCCCCAAGGTGCGGCTCTTGCCACCGGCCAGATTTCGCGCGTGGAGATTGGGATGGTACTTGAGCTCCTCGATGGCCTTTTCGACGCGGGCACGAGTGGATGTCTTCACGACGTTCGCGTTGTTCAATACGCGCGACACCGTGGCCGTAGATACCTTCGCCCGCCGGGCAACCTGTTCGAGGTTCATGGCACAATTAGCTATTCTATCGTAAAGGAAATGTGGATGAGGCTGTCGGCGCTTACAGTTTCTTATAATACTTGCCAGTACACCGAGTACCTTTTCTCAAAAATACTGTTGAGCGGCTGGAGCGTTACATCTTTGGCCTGATTGGCTGTGCGAAAAGTGAGCGGCTTATCATCGCGCTTGATCCATGACGCGGGATCCGCGCCGGCAGCCCGGAACGCCGGAACATCCATTGCATGCCGCCGCATCGGAGGCCCCTCGGGACCAACGATCATTTCCTTGGCCAACCCCTCCGACCCCAGATCGCCCGCCAATACCAGCGGACCATACAGCACCGCCTGCAACTGAGGATCGTCCGGCATGGCCTGGATGTGCAGGCGCATGGGCAGATCCATCTCCACACGATCGCCATTCTTCCAGGTCCGCGAAATCGCGAGATAGCTGCCAGGGCTGGCCGAAGCATCCAGCGCTTTGCCATTCACGCGTACCGATGCGCCGGAACCGAGCCACTCGGGAATTCGCAGGCGCAGTGCGAGCTCGACCGGCCGATCCACTTTCACCACCAGCGTGGTCCGCTCGTCTTCCGGGAACTTCGTCTCCTGGCGCAGGCGGAAACCCTTCTCGGCGAAATTCAACTCCGAAGGGATGAACAGATTCACGAATACTCCATCCGCATCGTGCCAGTAAATGCTGTCATTCAGCTTGGAGTATTCTTCCACGCCCGTTCCGGTGCAGCACCAGAAGGATTGGTCTTCGGTGCCGAACGTCTTCCAAGCACCCGGCGTGAGCGACAGATAGTATTGTGTTGCGCCGGTCTCGGGATGGATGGTCCCGAGGCGATGGTTGAGCAGCGTGCGTTCGTAATAGTCGAAATAACGCGGGTCGGCTGTCCAGCTATAAAGATGGCGCGTCAGCTTCATCATGTTATACGCGCAGCAGCACTCGGCCGTGTCCACGCTCCGTTTCAGCTCCGCTGCAAGCTGGCGAGGTTGCACCAGCCAGCCTTCCCCATTGCTGGTTCCTCCTGTGACGTAGCAGCGCGCACTGGTGACTTCGTACCAGAAGAAGTCGGCAACATCGTGGAATCGCAAATCGCCTGAGATCTCGTAGCGGCGTGCCGCGCCGATGACCTGCGGGATGTGCGTGTTCACGTGCAGGCCGCGCAGCTCATCGCGGCGCAGCGCCAGCGGATTGAAGAAGCGTTTCTTAGTGAAGCGGTCCCCGGCTTTGGCCCAGCGATCGTCACCAGTGGCGGCCGCGAGATTGTAGAGAACATCGTTCATGCCGCCGTATTCGGTGTTCAGGATGTCCTGCATGTGCTCTTCGGTTTTGGACGCGGACCATTCGTCGGCCCAGCCCGACATCCCTTCCAGCACTTGAAGCGCCTGCTTGTTGCCGGCGAACTGGTACATGTCGAACATGCCGGCCATGATTTTGTGGATGGTGTAAAATGGCGCCCACACTTGCTTGCGGGCGTCCAGGCGGTCAAACCATTCAGTGGGAAACGCGCTCAAATATCCGCCTCCCCATTTCTGCTGAACCTTGGCGAGCTCGGCGACCATGTAGTCGCCTTTGGCTTTGATCTCCTGATCGCTCGTGGACGCGTACAGCAACGCAGCGGCCGACAGATAGTGACCCGTGAAGTGGCCGCGCAATTCGGCATCCCTTCCCGCACCGTTCTTCTCCCACCCACCCAACGGTTGAGCCGAAGAAGGAAGTCCGGAGTTCACGCGAAAGTTGTGAAGCAGGCGGTCCGCCGGCAATCTTTGCATGTAACCCCGATTCCATTCCATTGCTTCTTGAAATGGTCCGGGGAGGAGCCGCACTTGGGTCATCGGGAAGGGCTGAACCTTGGCAGGCACGTCGCGGCGTGTGAAATCCAGCGTCGCCTGGAATGGCGGGACCTCGGGCGTTGTTCCGTGACGTTGTTCATTGGCTGGCGGCGGTGTCGCAGGAGCAGGAGCCGGAGTCTGCTGTGCAAGCAAAGGGCTCGCGGCGATAGCCGCTGCGAAACTCCGACGGCTGAGAGCCCCGCTGTTCTTCGGTTCATTCATGATTCTATTTCACCTTCCATTTTTGAATGCCGGCCGACCAATTCGGCTGCATGGTTATTTCCAGGCGCAGACCTGTGGTGGCGACGGGCTGGAACGTAATCGTGTTGTAGCCGTCCTTGGCAACGCCGTAAGGATTGAGTGCGGCCACCGGCTTCCAGGCATCTCCGTCCTTGTATAGCAGACGCCACGAAGCGGGAACGCGGACCTCACCGCGGCCGGTGTCGTCGAACCAATAGAGCTGGCACTCGGAGACCGTGGCCGATTTTTCGAAAGCGTACTCCACCCATTCGGTGGCGCCTTTGGTGGGCCACCAATCGAAGTAGGACGACGAATCATTCGACGAAGCTGGTTCCTCGCCATCGTTGATCGTCCGCGGACTCCTGCGACTTTTACCCGACACAGTCACCTGCGCGGTGGTGGCAAGGGTTGGGTACGGGGCCGGTTTCGCAAAGCCCTCGGTCTCCGGGAACCATACCATCATTTGTCCGCGACCGCGATTCGCCCAGGCGTAGTAGGGGATCGCAGCAAATTCCTGCTCTGTCTTGGTGACCTTTCCTTGCGCATCGTAAGCCAACGCGATCGCCCGGCCTTTGACCACGGTGACCCCGCGCAGTAGATCGGGTTTGAACTCGGCCATCAAACGTTCGCTACGTGGCAGCATCAAATTGCGGACCTGTCCTTTAGGATTGTCGGGCCACTCCGCCGCGTAAACGATTGGGCCTCGCTCCAGCGCCACTCGCCCGCGATCCGCCGCCACGTGATCGTTTGCGACGACGCGCCGGATCGGCATTGGCAGATTAAGCTGAATGACATCGCCCTGCTTCCAGTTGCGAGTGAGCGCGACGTAGCCTTTGTCGAGTTGAATGGGAACCGCTTTGCCGTTGACCTTCAGAACCGCCGCATCCGGGGACTCGGACTCGAAACGATAAAGGTCGCTCGCCACCGGTTCGTTGCGGGCCCAGCCGGGAATTCTCACATGGATGGTCATCGGTGCCGTCGCATCCGGATTCACGGTCATCTTAACCGCTCCGTCCCACGGGTAGCGGGTTTCCTCGGTCATCTTCACAGTTCTGCCGTTGTCGAGTTTGATTTCGGCAGTGTTGGCCACATACAGATTCACCCACAGCGAATCGCCCCGCTGCGCGTAAATGTATCCGGGTACCGACGCCATGAAACGCGTGATGTTCCCAGGACAGCAGGCCACGCCGAACCACGGGCTGCGCTGGTCCTTGCCCGCGAAACCGGTGGCCTCCAGCGGGTTTTGATAAAAGAATGTCGTGCCGTCTAGCGAGACGCCCGAGATCAGGCCGTTGTAGAGCGTGCGCTCCATCACGTCGATGTATTTCGCATCGGCGTGGAGCAGGAACAAACGGTGGTTCCAATAGTCGTTGCCAACGGCCGCGCAGGTTTCGTTGTAGGCAGTGAGATTCGGCAACTCGTAGTCGGCGCCAAACGCTTCGCCCGCGCCGCGAGCCCCGATTCCTCCGGTGATATGGAGCTTGCGACCCGCCACGTTCTCCCATATCTTGTCGAGTGCTTGCACATACGCAGTGTCGCCGGTGAGCGCGGCCACGTCCGCCATTCCCGAGTACATATATGTGGCGCGCACCGCGTGCCCGCCGGTCACTGCTTCGGTCTGGTCAACAACTCTCTGCTGTGCCTCGACGTAAGGATTTCCTGCACCTTTTTCGCTGCTCTGGGGACCACGCGAATCGAGCATAAACTTCGCGAGGTTGAGATATCGCGGATCGCCGGTAACACGGTACAGCTTGACGAGTCCCATTTCGACGATCTGGTGGCCGGGCCAGATTTCCTGTTTCCCGGGGCCGAAGGTGCGGTCCAGCAGATCCGCAGTGCGGAGGGCGATGTCCAAAAGTGTTCTCTTGCCGGTGGCCTGATAGTGCGCGCCGGCGGCTTCATACAGATGGCCCAGGTCATATAATTCGTGGCTGTCCACTCCTTCGAGAATCCAGCGCTGATTGCCGGACCAGGGGTGTGGATGCGCCGGATCGATGGTGCGGGCAGTATAGAGATATCCGTCTTTTTCCTGCGCCGCGCCGATCTTGGCGATCAGGTCGTCGATATATGCTTCCAGCTGCGGATCGGGATGAACACTGAGGGTGTAGGAAGCGCCCTCAATCACTTTGTAGACATCGGTGTCATCGAAAGGATAGGGAGGATACTTGTGGTTTTCGAACGGCTCGCCCCGAAGTGCTTTGGCGGCGCGGATAAAATTGTCGACGCGTCCGGTCTCTTCATCCTTTTTGAAGGCGAACGGAATGGTCACCGTGCGATTAATCTCGATGCGCGGCGCCCAGAATTCGTCGTTCACATGAACCGCCGTGAAGGGGACTGGTTTTACCAGGTAGTCGCGGCTCTGGGCCCAGACGCCCAGACCAACGAACAGCCACGCTATCGCTACTGTAACCGCTTTCATAAATTCCTATTGTAGTCTGCCGCGTAGGGTAAGCCTCCGGCTTGCCCGTTCGGACAAGCCGGAGGCTTGTCCTACGTCAAAGAACGATGCCGCTTCGTCAATTTCGATCGGTTGGTTAGCAAGTAAGGAAACGACCAGTTCGGCGATCTTGGAATCACGGTTCCAATCTGGCGGCTCCACGCCCAACAGGTGGTGGACGAAGAAATCATATCGCTTGCGGTCCCTGTAGGGCCCACCGTTGCCATGATTCGCCCCGGGGATCACAAGCAGATCGAATGTCTTCTTGTTCTTGATGAGGGCGTTGACTACCTGCATGGTAGACGAGGGACCACATTGGTGTCCATCTCGCCCACCAGCAGCAGCAAGTTGCCTTGTAGCCGGTAGGCATTCTCGGTCTTCCAGTTCCGCGTATTGCTTGGACGTAGGTATTTGGGGCGACCCCATTCGCTTCCAGGTTGCGAATGCATTGCTGTGGCCGCTGTCGATGCGATAGTGACGGAGGAGTACAGGCGTCGTTTCCGCAGGCAACCCTGCCACGTCGAGCTTCACGGAAGACGGCAGGGCTTCGACGTCGTCATCGTGGTAATTCCAAACCAACACCGCGGCCCGGGATTGCGCCTTGCTCGCAAGCGCGTTGATATCCGGCTCTGATCTAACCCCTGCCTCTAGAACACGCCCAGTATTCACGGCTCCATCACTCGATACTTCCACGCGTTCTCCCATCATCAGGCCGAGCATCCGGAACAAGTTCATCACGGGCTTCGAGACACCATTGGTCGCGAGCGTTCGGAAGCCTTCGAACCAAGGCTGATCTTCAAATTCGAAGGCCCAGGTGACAGTTCCGGCCAAGCGCACCTTGTGAAGCGCGGCGAGTTCGAGCGTGTGATGGAACATCGCTGCGGTGTAGCTCGCGTACAGTGGCCCGTTGCGATAGGCATTCTGCGGGTTGGTTTTGGCCGAGCAGGCGGCGCAGCCCTCGGGATCAGACTCGCCGATGATGATTGGTTTGTCACGCAACTCGGGGAAACCCGCGACGATCTCAAAACCGCTTGAAATATTTCGGGCCTGGTTGCGACTGCCCATCTCGACGTGGCCATCCACCAGGTGCGGATTGCCTTTGGCGTGAAACCCGACGTAATCGAGCGGCGATCCCGTCTTTCCGGTCGCTAGATTCCTTCCGTGCAGCGCGTGTTCCAGAAAACCGCGGAGGAAATTGGCCGCCTGCGGAGATGCCGGCCCGGTGCAATGCGGTCCGCCGATACGCGCCGTGGGTAGGGCGCGCTTCACGGCGTCGGCGGCGAAGTCATAAAGCTTGTAACATTCCTGGGGAGTTCCCTGCCAGTAACCGATGTCCGGCTCGTTCCACACCTCCCAATACCAGCTCTCTACTTCACGCGCGCCATATCGTTCCGCGCAATGACGCGCCCATTGATAAACCAGCTCCGCCCAGGCGTGATAATCTTTCGGCGGGTAGGCCCAGCCAGTCCACAACGAGCCGACGGGGAAGGTGTGCCGATAAGGCTGGGGATGCGTGGACAATGCCTCCGGCATGAAACCAATCTCCACCAGCGGCTTCACGCCGGTTTGCTGATAAGTGTCAAAGATCCGGTCAAGTATGCTCCAGTCATAGACAGCACGTCCGGTAGCATCCTCGGTATAAGCATTTGTAGATCCCCACTTCAAGGAGGCTGCGCCATCGCCGGAGGTAAGCAAATTGTGCGTGCGGATGTAAACGGGCGAAGGGCTTGCGGCCGACAGCTCTCGGAGTAGCTTGCGGCCGTTCTTCGCATAGGTATAGTTCGGCTCGTCATAGCCGAAAAAGGTCCAGGCCGGGTTCCATGTCCCGCGCGAGACCGCCAGGTCGACAACAATCGAAACCGGTTGCTGCCCGAACAAAGACACTCCCCCGGCGAGCAAAGCTACGAGATAGGTCGTCGTCAGCAAGCGCTTACAAATTCTCTCCCATGTGATGCTTCCTGTCAATGGCCCTTGGAAAACCGTCGCTCGCTCTGCTACGCTAGAACACTGTAAGCGATTACTTTGCACCTCTCTTCAAGTTTCGTACCTTAAATTCATGACCACGGCAGATGTAGTGATTGTCGGCGGCGGTATCGTCGGAGCCAGCATCGCCTATCAACTTACCAAGGCTGGCTGCCGCAACGTCCTGATCCTGGAACGCGAAGCTCACCAGGGCAAAGGCTCGACGGGCAAAAGCATGGGCGGCGTGCGAGCCCAGTTCTCTACCGACCTCAGTATTCAGATGTCGCTTTACTCTATTCCTTTTTTCCGTGACTTCGAAGACGCGCTGGGCCATCCGTCCGGTTACTGCGCCCAGGGCTATTTGTTCGTTGCGGCCAACTCCACGCATCTAAATTATTTGCGCGCCAATCACGCGCGGCAGGCCGCGATGGGGCTCACCACCGCGCGACTTCTCGATCCTGGGGACGTAACGCGAATGGTGCCGCAATTGCGCTCGGACGACATTGTAGGAGGCAGCTTCTGCTCCACTGACGGGTTTGTGGATCCGTATAGCGTAATGACCGGATTCACGCTGCGCGCCATCGATCAGGGCGCCCGGCTGGAGCGCGATGTCACTGTAACCGGCATCCAAAAGGACGCGCAAGGGATCACCGCGGTGGAGACGTCTCAAGGTGGTCCCGTGGCGACGCGGATCGTAGTGAATGCCGCCGGGGCTTGGGCGGCCCAGATAGCTGGCATGGCCGGCCTGGATCTGCCGGTTGAGCCGCTGCGGCGGATGCTGGTTCCCACCGAGCCCTTCGACAAAATCGCCCATAGCGCGCCCATGACAATCGACATGTCCACCGGCTTCCACTTTCGTCCGGAAAGTTTGGGGCTATTGCTGGCCTGGAACGATCCCGAGGAAACGCCCGGATTCAAGACTAACTTCGATCGAGCGTTCGTGGAGAAGATCTTGACGCGAGCGGTAAGCCGCGTACCAGTGCTCGAAGAGGTGGAGGTGAATCCATCACGAGCCTGGGCCGGGCTGTATGAGATGACGCCCGACCATCATCCCATCCTGGGCGAAGCACCGGGCATCGCTGGATTTTACTGCGCCAACGGATTCAGCGGGCACGGAGTGATGCATTCGCCCGCCACTGGGAAAATCCTGGCGGACCTGATCCTGAAGGGCTCGACCGACCTGATTGACGCGCGGCTCTTGAATTATTCGCGCTTCGCGGAAGGGCGCCTGATCGAAGAAACCGCTGTCCTATAAGGAGAAATCGATTGTCTCTGCTTGAAGGAGTATTCTCGGTCTTACCAACTCCGTTCCTGGACGATGGGGCGCTCGATATCGAGAGCTTGTGCCGCGTGGTGGATCTGTTCATCGCCGCGGGAGTGAATGGCCTCACGGCACTGGGCGTTACGGGCGAGGTAGCGCGGTTGAACGACGCCGAGCGCCACACCGTTCTTGAGGCCGTGATCGATCAAGCGGCAGGGAGGGTGGCTGTGGTGGCCGGCGCCACATCCGACGGTCTCCGCACTTCGATCGAATACACACGCGCTGCAAAGGACACGGGCGCAGCCGCGGTGATGATCAGTCCCCCGCGCATGGCGAAACTCAACTCGGACGCAGTGGTGCGGCACTTCGCCGGTGTGGCTGAAGCTGTCGACATTGAGATTGTGGTCCAGGATTTTCCGCCCATCTCCGGATTCACCATGGAGCCGGCACTGCTGGCGCGCATCGCCCGTGAGATTCCTCGCGCTCGGACCATCAAGCTGGAAGATCCTCCGACGCCATTCAAGACAACGCGGATTCTCGAAGCCGCGAAAGACATTCCGGTTCGTATCTTCGGTGGACTGGGCGGCGTTTTTCTGCTGGAGGAGCTGCTGGCCGGCGCGACCGGAGCCATGACCGGCTTCGCTTATCCCGAGATCCTGGTCGAGATCGTAAGCGCATTCCGTTCTGGCAACGTAGACCACGCCGCGGATGTGTTCTATCGGACCGTCCCCCTGATGCGGTTCGAGTTTCAAGAAGGTATCGGGATGGCCATTCGCAAGGAGGTGCTGAGGCGGCGCGGAGCGCTGACGACCGGCGCGCTGCGAGCTCCGGGCGCCAAGCTGGACGCTGTCACCATCGCGGCACTCGATCGCGTACTGGCCTGGGTGCATTCGAGCTATCCGATGAAAATGGGAGCTTAGAAATGAGATTCGCGAGATGTCGAAATTCGATGGCGTTCGCATGAGTGCGAACGCGGCAAACACGAGTGTTCGCGCCACGCGCGTAGCGCACGCACATTTGCGTGCCGCGTCGCCACTCATGGCGACGCACAGCAGTAGTAAAGATTCAGCTGATTCGTTCAAAAGATCTGCGGATGCCTCTGGTGCCAGTCGGTCAGGCTCTGATACCTTGTTGCCGCGGCCACTACTGCACGATCGTTCGTGGCGCGGACCAGGAATTGCAGCCCATAGGGCAGGTTCTCTTTGCTGAAGCCGCACGGAACGCATAAGGCCGGCAGGCCGCACAGGCTGGATATTCCGTCGGGCTCCTTTTGGTTGACCTGCTCCTCGCGGACAGGAGCGGAACGCCGTCTTGGCCGCGGGCGCTCCACCAACGGCTGCGCGGTAGAGTCGCTACCCGCGGCCACCAGGACATCGAAGTCATCAAACAATTTGTCTATTCTTCGTTGCAGAATACTACGGATGCGCTGAACGTCCAAGTAATCCGACGACGAGAACTCCTCGCAGACGTAACCGTTGATCTGGCCAAGCGGGTCGCGCAGCCGGGCGCAGGAGCCGGAGTGAATCATGTTCCGGAACGAGGCAGCGGCTTCCATCAGGATGGTCAATTCAGCGGCATCTTCGAAGGGTCCATCGGGAACGCGTGCATCGGCGACCTTTGCGCCGTCTTTCTCCAGGACGCGCACAGCGTCATCGATCACGGATTCGAGAGCAGTGTTCGGCGGCCAGGCGTTGGTGAGTTTTCCAATACGCAACGGCGGTGCTTGCCCGGATGCGGAGCTGTACGGGAAATCGGCCAAGCCGGGCGGCAGAGAATCGTGGTCTTTGGGATCGTGCCCGGCGATCACGGATAGGATCAGCCCACAATCATCGGCGGTTCGCGCCATGGGGCCGAGCTTGTCCATCGACCAGGCGATGGCCATGGCCCCGTGCCGGCTCACGCGGCCGAAGCTCGGGCGCATTCCGGAGACGCCGCACCATGCCGTAGGGCAGATGATGGACCCGCGCGTATCCGAGCCGATTGAAAAAGCCGCGAGGCCCGCTGCGACCACCGCGCCCGAACCGCTCGAAGAACCGCAGGTCCAGCACTCGGGCTGCCAAGGATTCCGCGCGGGTCCGGTGAGAGAAGCTGCGCCATTGGTGTAGCCGAGCCCACCGGCCAGTTCGATCATCGCCGCCTTGCCGATCATCACGGCGCCGGCCGCATTCAGCTTCTCGATGATGGTGGCGTTGTAGTCGAAGCGTTGTTCCGCGAATGGCGGCGCGCCCCACGTAGATTGGATATCCTTTCGCCGCAACCAGGTCCTTGGGTGCATACGGAATACCATGCAGCGGTCCGCGGTAATGCCCAGAGGCAATTTCGCGTTCAGCGGCGCGCGCTTGATTGAGCGCCAGATCGCGGGTCAGCGTCGCGTAGGCATTCAGCTTGGGACCGATTCGCTCGCTTCTTTCCAAATACGCTTCGGCTAGTTCGACGGGCGATAGCTTCCGCTCGCGAATGCGGAGAGCCAGCTCGCGGATGGGAAGATATAAAACCTGCTCGTCCACCACGCTAGTCGTGCCTCTCTGCGGCGTCACTCGGGTAGAGCCGCAGACCTGTTGCGGGCGCGTCGCCATTTTCCAGCGCGAAATCTCGAATGCGCTTCAGCATCTGCTGATGGCTCACTAATGTCTCGCGTGCGCGCACTCGCTAGGCCGGAGAAAGCCGATCACCGTATTTTCGGATCACGTTGGCGTATTTCGCGTCCATCGCTGCCTGATCGGCGGCTGGAAGTGTGTGCGCCGCTTCCTGCGAATCAAGCAAAGATGACGAGAACGTCCCGGCAACGGCGACAAGTGCGGCGCGACGTCCGAAGCGACGCCTGGAAACGGCGGGCGTCGCCGATTCCGGATCTTGTTCCTTCATGAGCCAAAGGGTATCACGAGGATTCAGTCAAGAACGCCAGCAACTCGTCCCGCGTACGTTCCGGCTGGTCGGTCGGAAAAATGTGGCTTGCGTGCGGCAACATCACTAGCTTCGCGTTTGGAATGCGGCCCGCAAGGATCGTGGCATTTGCCGGAGGGACCAGACGGTCGTTTTCTCCATGGATGACCAGCGTTGGGACATTGATTTGAGGCAGCCGATCGTACGATTGCCACGCTACGATTGCGAGCAATTGCGCTATGAACCCCAACACCGGTGTGGCATTGCGGCGCAGAAGCTCAACATCCGCGTCGACTCGAGTACGGGGGGTCTGCTGATCGTAGATGAACGGCAGCAGCGCCGCAATCCTTTTCTCTCTCGGCACAAAAGCACCCGGGAAAAGCGCGTGGCGCACTTCAGGCGCGGCGCGCACACACCTTTGACCGCCGCAATCGGTGCATCCCAATATCAGCTTGTGAACACGGTTGGGAGCTCGAAGCGCGACCTCCTGCGCGATCATCCCCCCCATGGAGAGTCCGAGGATGTTAGCGCGCGGAGCTTCGGCCGCATCCAGGACACAGAGAGCGTCCTGGGCCATTTTAGCGATCGAGTATGGCGGCAGCGGAGCATCGCTCTTCCCTACGCCGCGGTTGTCATACACAATCGTTCGGAAATGCCGGGCCATGAAGGGCCGCAATTCGCCCCACATCGCCAGCGGAAATCCGAGCCCCATTATCATCAACAGCGGCTCCCCGTGACCTTCCTGCTCCCAATAGATTCGGGTTCGATTGTTGAACGTGTACGGCACCAGTCAGCGCTTCCTCGCGCAATCCTGCATATCCGGAGTCTAGCAGGCGGGTCCGAATCTGAATACACTGATCGATTGGCCCCAGATTTCGGCGGAAGAGGTAGAGGAGCTAATCTCATGGACAATCCATCACCACGGCAAGCTGCCAAGAATCCTACGCAGTTCAACATTGAAGCAATCGCGAAGCTGGAGCATGACGCCTTTGACCGCCGATCTGCCACCGAGCGAGTTAGCGACACAATTACAAAATTTGTCAGCAATATAGGATTTCTGCTGGGTCAGCTGATCCTGATCTTCGGCTGGAGTCTGGCAAATCTTCACGTCTTACCAGGCCTCAAAGTTTTCGATCCATTTCCTTTCGGCGTCTTAGCCCTCATCGTCTCTACCGAAAGCGTCTTTCTGACTATCTTCGTGCTAATCAGTCAAGGCCGGATGGCCCGCCAGGCTGAACGGCGCTCGCATCTGGATCTTCAAGTTGGAATGTTGTCTGAACAGGAACTGACAACGATCCTTCAGATGTTGCAGAGACTCTGCCAACACGTGGGCGTGAACGTGGAGTCCTCCAAGCAGGAGGTTCAAGCGTTTAGTAAAACTACGGACGTGCACAAGTTGGCCAGTGAACTCCGAGACAAGCTTCCGGAGGAATAACGATCCGGCTCGCAATCTATTTCAAGAATTATCTGGACCCGACATCAACCCACCTCCCCGTGATTGGCGCGAACAAGGAGGCGATCTTGTTCCGGCACGTGGAGCAGTTTCGCTTTGTTAGACCAAAAGCCGTTCGACTTTCGCGGGGAAACGGACCACAACCTGCACGATAAGGGTGGAACGCTCGGGAAACTTTAGCATCGAAATCCCGTGCGTTCGCATGAGTGCGAACGCGGCAAACACGAATGTTCGCGCCACGTAGCGCACGCACTTTTACGTGCCGCGTCGCCACTCCTCGGGACGCATGGCAGTAGTAAAGATGCACCCAGAGCTTTGACCTATTGCCAGCCGCCTCCCAGCGCCTTATAGAGCTGCACTACGCTGAGCAGCTCGCTCAGGCGGACCTGCGATAGCGTGAGTTCCGCTTGAAACAGATCCCGGTCGGCATCCAGGGCGTTCAGCAGAGTATCGACACCTCCGCGATACCGCGCGTAGGCCAATCGGGTCCGGTCTTGGAGGGCAGCCACCAGCAGTTCTTGCTGCACACGGCTCTCGCGCACTCGCTGATGCGCGATGAGCGAGTTCGAAACTTCTGAAAAAGCGGTCTGGATCGTCTTCTCATACTGGATCAGCGCGCTTTGCTGGAGCGCCTCCGTCAGCTTCACATTCGATTTGAGCCGCCCGGCAGTAAAAATGGGCTGAGTGACTTGCGGCGTAAAGTTCCAAATTCTGCTCGGACCTGCAAATAGGCTGGAAAGTTGCTGTCCTTGGCCGCCGAGAAATCCGGACAAGCTGATTTGCGGGAAGTAGGCGGCCTTGGCGGCCCCGATCTGAGCATTGGCGGCGATCAAATTCTGTTCGGCTGCCCGGATGTCCGGCCGGCGCTCCAACAATGCCGAAGGCAAACCGGGCGGCACGTCGGGAAACTGCTGATCCGTGAAACTACGGCCGCGCTTCACCTCTCCGGGATTCTTGCCGAGCAGCAGGTTGATCTGATTCTCGGTCTGTTCGATCTGCTGTTCGAGGGCGGGGATGGTCTCTGTCGCCGTGTAAACCAGTTGTTCTCCTTGGCGCACATCGAGCAGGGTTGCCACACCCCCCACGCGCCGTTGCTTGATCAGTTCCAAGGATGCGCGGCGCGTGGCAAGCGTGCGCTCTGAGATGTCCAACTCGTGGTCCAGCTCGCGCAAACTCAAGTACGAACTTGCCACGTCGCTCACCAGCGTTGTGACAACGGCCTTCCGATTCTCCTCGGCTCCCAGCAGGTTGGCGCGCGCAGCCTCCGTGGCACGCCGCAAGCGGCCCCAAATATCCAGCTCAAAAGAGAGCAAGCTGAGCGTAGCTGTTCCGAAGGTGACGTTCTGGGATGGGAGAAAGGCGGGAGGCAGCGGGGTTTGCCCGTCTCTGGAAAGACGGACAGTGGATACGTTCCCATCGGCCCCGAAATTTGGATACTGGTTGGAACGAGTGATTCCCAGATTGGCCCGCGCGGCATCCACGCGCGTGACCGCATCGCGCAGGTCGTAGTTTTGGACCAGCGCAGTCCGCTCCAATTCCTGCAATTGTTCGTCTTTGAAAACCTCCCACCATTTGAGATCCGCCAAGGACGCTGGATCCGGCCCAACGGGCGTGGGAGAACGGAACGCATCGGGAGTCTGTATCGGGGGCCGATGATAGTTCGGACCCATGGTGCAGCCAGTGAGCAGAATCGCGATCACGCAAAAGGCGACGGAAGATTTGCGCATAGATCAGTCGCCGTGTGCGGGTTCCGGTAGAGCCCCCGGCACATGCTCCTTGCCCGCACCTGAGACCCTCTCCACCACATAGAAGATTGCCGGAACAAAGAATATGCCGATGAGGCTCGCGGCCAGCATGCCCCCAATCACCGTGGTGCCCATGATCTGCCGCGCCACGGACCCCGCTCCCGTTGCCGTCCACAAGGGCACGCAGCCAAGAATAAACGCGAAGGACGTCATCAGAATCGGCCGCAGACGGAGACGAGCGCCCTCCAGCGCAGCGTCCACCAGGCTCTTTCCTTTCTCGAATTCGTCTTTGGCGAACTCGACGATCAGAATCGCGTTCTTCGCCGCCAGCCCGATCAGCATCACGAGGCCGATCTGGGAGTAAACATCCGTTTCGATTTGCACCATGTAGGGAGGAAAGAAAGCGGCAAGCAACACGCGTCGCAGCCACAACACCGCGAAGGCGCCGAACACGGCCACCGGTGTGCTCAACAACACGCTGAACGGCAGCGTCCAGCTTTCATAGAGTGCCGCGAGAATCAGGAAGACAAACAAGAGAGAGAACCCGAAGATCACGGCGGGTGGCACGCCCTCTTGAGCCTTTTTCTCCTGGTAGGATATCCCCAGGTAGTCGTAGCCCATTTCGCGCGGCATGGTTTGACCGAAAACCTGCTCCAGCGCCTTGGTCGCCTGCGTTGAACTATAGCCGGGTGCAGCCGCGCCGTTGATTTGCGCCGACCGGTACATGTTGTAGCGCATGGTGAACTCGGGGCCGGGGCGCGATTCAAATTTCGTCAAGGACGAGAGCGGCGCCATTTCGCCTTTATTGTTTCGCACGAAAAATTGTCCGACATTTTCCGCTCGTGTACGGTAGGCGCCTTCGGCTTCGATATAGACCTGCCATTGGCGTCCGAATTCGTTGAAGTAATTGACAAACAATCCGCCCATGAATGCCTGGATGGTCCTGTAGAGGTCGCCGATCGGGATGCCTAGCTTGAGCGCCTTGTCCTCATCTACGTTGACGAATTGCTGCGGCACACTGGGAAGAAAAGTGGTACTCACGCCCGCGATCTCGGGACGTTTGCGAGCGGCCGCCATAAATGTATTCAGGTTGCTCGCGAGAAATTCGACATCCTTGCCGGCTCGGTCTTCCAAGACAAACGTGAATCCACCGGACGTGCCCACGCCGGGGATGGCCGGAGGCGAGAAGTCGAACGCGACGGCCTCCGGTATCTGGCTCAGTTCCCGGTTGATGCGCTGCTTGATTTCCTGAAATTGTAGGGCGCGCGAGTCGCGGTCTTTCCAATCCGTCAGGGCCACAAAGAAAAACGCGTTGTAGCTGGTTCTCACCAAGCTGAGCAAGCTGAAACCAATGACGCTAGTGGTGTACTTGACGCCGGGAGTTTGACCCAAAACCTTCTCGATCTTTGAGGCAACTTCTTCGGTGCGTTGTAGCGATGCGGCATTCGGAAGCTGCATGTTGATGTAAAGATAGCCTTGATCTTCATCCGGCAGAAAACTGGATGGTATCCTGCTGCTGAAAAAGCCCGCGGCAACGCCGAACACCACCAGCAACACCAGCGCGATCGCACTCTTTTGGATGAGCACTCCGGACCAATGGACATAGGCATCCTGGCCTCGCCGGAACACGCGATTAAACCAATTGAAGAATCGCCTCAGCAGCCCTTGGCTGGGCTTCTTCGGTTTGAGAATCAGAGCAGCCAGCGCCGGACTGAGCGAAAGCGCGTTGAAAGCCGAGAGGATCACGGAAATAGCGATGGTCACGGCGAATTGCTGGTAGAGGCGCCCCGTTATGCCTGGAATGAATGCCGTCGGGATAAATACCGCGGAAAGAACCAGCGCGATCCCGATGACGGGACCCGAGATTTCCTCCATGGCGCGGAAGGCCGCCTCCTTGGGCGCCACGCCATTTTCGATATGACGTTCCACTGCCTCAACCACCACGATGGCGTCATCCACCACCAGACCGATAGCAAGCACCAGCCCGAATAAAGAAAGCGTATTGATGGAGAAACCAAAAGCGGGGAAGAAGATGAACGTGCCGACCAGCGATACCGGGACAGCCAGGAGCGGAATCAGCGTGGCGCGCCAGCCTTGCAGAAAGATGTAGACCACGATAATCACCAACACAATCGCGATCAACAGGGTTACGATGATCTCTCGAATTCCTTCCGTAACCGCACGCGTGGTGTCCAGAGGAACGGAGAAGTCGATACCTTCTGGGAAGCGTTTCTTGGCTTCCGCCATCAGCTTATTGACACCCTCCGCGGCTTGAACGGCATTCGAACCGGGCAATTGATAGACGGCGATTACGGCGCTGGGCTTCCCATTTAAGCGGCCGACAAGGGTGTAATCCTGAGACCCTAACTCAATGCGGGCGACATCCTTCACCCGCACGATTCCTCCGTCCGGTGTTTCCCGTATCACAATTCGTCCGAAATCCTCCGGAGAAATCCTGCGGCCACGCGCGCGCACTGAGTACGTGTACTCCTGGCCCTTTGGAACAGGCTCGCTGCCCACTTGTCCAGCCGGGTTCACGGTGTTCTGAGACTGGAGCGCGCTCACGATATCGGGAACTGTGATTGCGAGCTTCGCCAGTTGATCCGGCTTCACCCAAAGCCGCATGGCGTACTGGCCGGCGCCGAATACCTGAACGCTGCCGATTCCGGGAACGCGCGTCAGTTGATCGTTTAGATTGATGTAAGCATAGTTCGCCAGAAACTGCGCGTCGTAAGTGCTTTTCGGGGAATTCAGGCTGATCAACATCAGCGGCGCGGTGAGGGTCTTCTGAACCGTGACTCCGTAGGCATTGACGTCGGCCGGGAGCTGCGACGCGGCCAACGTCTCGCGACTCTGGGCAAGAATGAGATCGATGTTTGGATCAGTTTTTATATCGAAGTCGACAATCAACCTCAGATCGCCATGGGCCGTGGCGTTGAGCGAATACATGTAGTTCATGTTGTCGACGCCGCTCATTTGCTGCTCGATCGGAGTGGCCACCGACTGTTCGACGGTCTGAGCATCGGCGCCCGTGTACACCGCTGTTATCTGAACTTCGGGCGGCGCGATCTGCGGAAACAATGCTACGGGCAGCCCGACAATGGTGACCGCGCCCACAATCACCATCAGGATGGCGATGACTATCGCCACGATCGGACGGTTGATGAAGAATTTTGACATGGGCGTTACCTTTGGGCCGCCGCGGCTGGGGCTGCGTACGGCTTCGGGCTCACCTGCATACCGGGGCGAACTTTTTGTACGCCTTCCGCCACCACGCGTTCTTCGGGTTTCAGACCTTCCGCAATAATCCAGAGCGTGCCTGATCGAGTACCCGGCGTGACCTTTCGAATCTCGATTTTGTTTTCAGCGTTCACCACGGCAACCTGGTAGGCGCCTTGCAATTCCGACACAGCGCGCTGCGGGATGAGCAACGCCCCTACTTCAGTTCGGATAGACGTTCGGATCTTGCCGTACTGTCCGGGCCGGAGAGTGTTCCCCGGATTGGGGAACAGTCCGGCTACCCGTATTGCGCCCGTACTTTCATTAACTTGGCGGTCTGCGAAGAAGAAGGTACCGATCCGCGGGTACGTTGTTCCGTCCGACAAAATAAGTTCGAGCTTCAACTGCTTCCGTTCCGCATCCAAGCTGGCCTGCGTGGAGTAACGTCTGTGGAAGTCGAGGTATTCTTGCTCGCTCACTGTGAAATATGCCTTGATAGGATCTACTGTTGACACTGTGGTCACCGGCGGGCTGGCCGCGCTCACCAGCGCGCCCACCTGTAGCTGGGCGATTCCGGCGATTCCATCGATGGGCGAGATAAGCCGTGTGAATCCCAGATTGAGCTGGGCTGTTTCCACGGTTGCCTTGGCCGCCTGCACTGTAGCGCTCGCGGCCTGGATCTGTGCTCGGGCCGTTTCCACCTGAGCGTTGGCCGATTGCACTTGCGCCTTCGCGGCCAGGTTATTCTGCGTGGCATTGTCGAGATCCTGCTGCGTGATGGCCTCCTGTTTGGCCAGCGGTATGTAGCGGTCGACGTCTAACTGGGTTCTTCTCTGATTCGCTTCCGCCACCGCAACCTGCGCTTCGGCCTGCGTGAGTTGCGCTTTCGCTTGCGCCAATTGCCCGGTGGCCTGCGCGAGTTGCCCTTGAGCCAGGTCAACCGAGGCCTCGAATGGCCGCGGATCAATTTGGAAAAGCAACTGTCCCCGCTGCACGAAGGATCCTTCCGTGTACTCCTGTTTCATCAGGTAGCCGGACACCTGCGCTTTGATGTCCGCATTCACCAGCCCGTCCAGCGTGCCGATCCACTCGCCGTAAACCGGAACGTCCCTCTGCTCCACTTGCACCACTTCGACGGAAAGAGCATCAGGTGGCCGCGCAGCCGTGCTTTTGGTGCAGCCCAGAGCGCCGATCAGAGCCAATGCGACAAGGAAAACAGAAACCCAGGCGATAAGTGTAATCTTCAAGGTTGATCTCCTACGCACGATGGTACGCCGGTTCCCCTATGGAAATGAGATGCACAGACCGGATGATTGGTATCGCTTTGATGGTTAGCGTCCTCATCCATCAAGTAAATATCTTTAGCTTCTTAAAGATCGCGTACTACGAAGCGTTGCGCCACCGACCTTGCGTACCAGCTCTGCGATATCCGTCATATCGAAGAGCTGGCTGGCCTGTTCGTCGAGGAGTAAGTGGTAATCGCGGAATTGGCGTCCGCTCATGTCGGTCTCCTTTGGCCCAGTACATCCCCCATGGACTTCTCGCCTGCGATCGCCAGAACCGGCATGCTGAGCTTGGTTTGAGCGAGTTGTGCGAAATCGGTTGCGGCTTGGGTGAACGAGACGAAGTAGGCCCATCCCGCCCGCATGCGTCCCGGCGCCGAGTACGTCACCAGAGCATGCATGCGAATGGCTTCAGTCTTCATATCCAGGCCGTCGGCCGGGATCGCTGAGACTCCGATGCCGGGCAAGTCCGGTGCAATCACCGTGAATCGTTCAGACAGTCGCGGCATGATCGGCTTCCACATGCGTGATGTTTCCGCGTAGCCATGCAGAAGGATCGCCGCTGTGCCGTGGCCGGCGGTCAGATAGTGCAGCTTGAGTCCGTCGACTTCCGTGGTGTGCGAGGAAATGACGCTCGTGGGCGCCTGGGCGAACGTCGTCGAGACTGCAACGGAAACGGCCAGTAAGCCAGCAACGGCACAGTGGTTGAGAGGATGCTTCATAGCAAGCCTGTCAGAAGTAAAAGTGGCCTATCAAGCGCTATGGAGCGGCTCGCTGTGGAACTTCATCGCGGCGCGAGTTCCCAGCACGGCGAAAATCAACAGGGCCACGAGCTGCGCAATTTTGAACGGGGGCTCAGTCTGCGTCGGCGCCAGCTCTTTGAGCGAAGATACTTTCATGAAAAGCTGGGCGATCAAGACAAAAACGTTGAAGTAGAGTGCAACAACAGCAGTGATCGCATAAGTCCTGCGCCAGCCGCCCTCGAGACGATAACGATAACGTGCCAGGATGGCGAACGTCAGCACGATCAATGACACAATGCCCACTGCGTGGGACGGCAAAAAGTGGTGAACCGGGAACAAGAAGGCAGTTACGCTGGTGGCCGCCGTGGTCGCGAGAAAGAGCGCCGTCCAGCCATCCAAACGCTTGGATGTGAGCAATCCGTACACGACGACAAAACCCGAAGCGATCCCTACCACGCTCAATACGACGTGAAAGAGAGTGAATGCAGTTAAAATCATGATGTTCTCCTTTCGATCCGCTGTCCGTTGCCGGCCGCTCGCCGGCACTACACAACTATGGCGGGACCAGGGCCAGGAAACCATCACGAGATCGAATAGTTTCTTGCTACCACTGTTGGCGGTTTCTTGCGTACCACGTTTGTGGTATCAGAGATCCTTCGGCCGATGGGAAGGGCGAGGGATGATGATCTCGCGCCGTCCAAACAGACGCGCATCGATCGATATCGCCCCGGGCCCAAGAAAAACTATGGCGCCGGCAACGGCGGTCACCAGGAAAGCCGTTAGCTTTAGCTCGAGTAGATTGGGGGCCGGTGGAGGAAACCACGAAAACGCCAACCCCGCACAACCCAAACCTGCAGCGGCGGCTCCAACCGGGGTCAGAAAACCGAGCAACAGCGAGGTCCCACTCGCGATCGCCAGCAAGCCGGCCATCCAGCTACTGAAAGTCCCATCAGCGGCGCCGCCTAGATAGAACGTCCCTTGCGCGAACGCTATCACGCCAACCGCTCCTCTTAACAGAAGCAAGCCTGCTCCGGGCCACCCGCCCGGAAACGTCGAAAAAAGCCTCTGCAGCTCGCGCCTCCTGGGTGTTCGTCATGGACACCCGACTTAACCCTAAAGGCTGCAATCGCAAAGTGAATCCCCACACCTTGGGATCTTTTCGTAACACTATCGTGGTATCGCTTACGCTAAGCCGGATTACAGTTGGATGATGCCGCGCCGGACGCCGATCGCAACCGCTTGCGTGCGATCGCTGGCGCCCAGCTTTTCCATGATGTGCTTGATGTGAACCTTAACCGTCTCTTCTGAGATGAACAGTTGTTCCGCGATGTCCCGATTCCGGTTTCCACCGGCAATGTGGCGTAACACATCGATCTCGCGTACGGTTAGCTCGTCGTCGCTCATATGCTCGGCAAGGTGGGCTGCAACCTCTGGGGGCACGCGCTTCTTCCCAGCGTGGACTTGACGGATCACTTCCACGAGTTCCCGGGGAGGCATACTCTTGAGCAGATAGCCGCGAGCGCCTGCTTCCAGGGCACGTTGTATTTCCACATCGCCCTCAAACGTTGTCAGCATGATGATGCGGGCTCCGGAAAATTCCGTGCGAATGGCGATTAACGAATCGATGCCGCTCATGTCCGGGAGCCTGAGATCCATAAGCGTAATGTCCGGCTGGAGCTCCCGGAACTTTTGAATGCCTTCGCCGCCGCTGGATGCTTCCGCCACCAGGACCATATCCGGTTGGTTGTTGATGATCGCGGCAATCCCCTCCCGGAGAAGCGGGTGATCATCCACGCTCAACACTCGGATTTGTGTCTGATCGCTCATTTATCTTTCCTGTTGGTCGACGTCGGGAGCCCGGCTTCCGTTCCTCGCGGATACAATTTCGCGAACCATCTCAACAATCCGTTGCCCTGCGGAGCTGAAAAGGCGATATGGCCCGGGATGAACAACTCGACTTCAGTTCCAGCCGTAGCGCTGCTCCAGACGCTAAGCCGCGCGCCGATCCTCTCCGCCCGCTCCCGCATACCCGGGAGGCCCCAATGTCCGTCGCGTCCCGACCGCAGCACTTCCGGGTCGATCCCGCAGCCGTTATCGCGAACCTGTATGCGCAATTGGCCGGCGCCATATTCGAGTTCGGCCTCGATTTCCCGCGCGTGGGAGTGGCGGAACGCATTTACTAATGCTTCGCGGCCAATCCGGTACACTTCGTCACGAAGCAGTGGGTGCAAAGGTTGGGGCCGTCCCTCCACAATTACCCGGAACTTAATATCATCCTGGAAAGCCAGCTCCTGCTGGATGCGCGAGAATGCCTGCTCGAGATCCGGCGGACCGGCTTCCTGGGAGCGGAGGCCTCGCACTGTATTCCGCGCCTCTTCCGTCACCTGCCCGATCAGTTTGAGGACTCGGCTCAAGGACGGCTTGACCGGCGAATCTTCTGGCAATCCGTCCACCAGGACATGGAGCTGCATAGACGCGCTGAGAAACCCCTGCAAAAGTGTATCGTGCAGCTCTTGCGCGATGCGCGTCCGCTCGGCCAACCGGGCTTCAAAACGGACGTTCAGCTGCCTGGTCAACTGGCGTAGCCGGTAGCGATATAACGCAAGCGCCATGGCTGAACAGGCCAGTACGCATAAAAGCTGAAACCAGCGAGTTTGCCAGAGCGCCGGCTCGATTTCAAATCCGACCGTCGCACCCTCGGTATTCCAAACACCCTCAGGGTTGCGAGCCGTCACATGAAAGCGATAAAAACCCGGGCTGAGGTTGGTGTAAACAACTTCACGCGCCGCAATGGGTTGGCTCCAGCCACGATCAAAGCCATCCAGCATATATCGGTATCTGATGCGGTCGGGCATCGAAAGACTCAACCCGATGTAGCTGAAAGTGATACGCCGCCGCGCCGACGGTATCCGAAGGGGTCCGCTAAGATCCAGCATGTTCCCATCCGCAGTGACGGCTTGCATATGAATCGGCGCCGGAACCGACGTTCCAGTCAATCGCATGGGATCAACCACGGAAATGCCGCTATTCAGGGAGAACCAAATCCGACCCAGCGGATCGCGCACAACCGACCGTTGCCGGTTGACTCCTCCGCCACGCAAACCATCCTCGCTTGTGAACTCGCGTACATCCGAGTCACCGAGTGCACTACCTAGCAACCTATCCCGACTCAAACGTAGCACGTGATTCGAAGTCGCGATCCAAAGCCACCCGTTCTTGTCTTCCGCAACGCCAAGCACGGGCTGGTGCAATGATTCGGGCACATCCCGAGGGATCTGAATGCTGCCGGAGCGGAAAAACGCAAGGCCGTCGGCGGTTCCGATCCACAGCACACCGTTTGAATCCTCCAGAAGACAGTTCACGCCTCCGGGCGGCAAGCCATCGCGTCCGGTGTAGACGCGCCAGCGGTTTCCCGACAGCGTACTCAGGCCGTTCGGAGTGGCGAACCACATGCTGCCATCCGAACCCTCCTCAATGGCGGTAACCGTGTTGGAGGCCAAGCCGTTCGCGGTGGTAAAGGTCGCAAAGCGGCCGTTCTGGAACCTGCTGACACCGCCGCCGAGGGTTCCGGCCCACACCGTTCCGTCATGATTACGATGAACTGCGTAAACGCTGTTTTGAGCGAGCCCATTCCGCGCGGTGTAAGTCTCGTTCGTCAACAAGCTCCCTCGCGATCGCAGATGAGTGAGCCCTCCCCGTTGCCTCGCGATCCATAATTCGCCATCGCCGCCCGAGATCGAATAAACAACGTCCTTACCTAAGCCGGCGTCTGATACTCGCTCGGTTTTATCACCCTTAATCCAAAACAGGCCGCCATCTGAAGGAGCGAACCATGTGCGGCCATCGCCATCGGCGTAGAGGGGACCATAGTTCTTGGACCCCGGAGTTCCCGATGGGGCGTACGTCAAAAAAAGGGTATCTCGGAAGCGCTCGATGCCTCGCGAGTCTCCCACCCAGAGATTCCCTTCCCGGTCTTCAAACAATGCACTGACGGCGCCACCCGGCGGCAGGCCGCGTTCCTCCGTAAGATAGGCCCCCGCACTGTTGATCCGCGAGAGTCCATGTGCGCTTGCAACCCAAATGTTTGAGTCGTGGTCCATGCTGATTCCCAGGATCTGGACGTGATCGAGAGAACGCGGAATACCCACTCGCGTGAGTTCGGTCCCATTCCAGCGCGAGATGCCGTTGTCAGTACCGATCCACAAGTCCTGGTCGCCCGCGGGCTGCAGGCTATTGACCTTGCTGTCAGGCAAACCCAGCGTGACACTCGTAACTCCGCCGCCGCTCAGATAGAACAGTCCCGCGTCTCGTGTTCCCATCCAAACCTTACCATCGCGGGTTTGCGCCACGGAAATCACTAATGGGGTGGGTTCCGAGGGGGAGGTGAGAAGCGTAAATTTCCCGCTGCTATATCGAAACAGTCCGTTCGCGCGCGCGAATAGGGACGCACCATGCGTGTCCCGGCCCATCGCCGTGACAACCGCTTCGTCGCCCCCGGTTCTTGGGAGGACCATTTCAAATGCGCCACCACGGTAGCGCAGCAAACCTTGCTCCGGCAGTCTGATCCAGAGACTTCCATCAGCATCCGTGGTCAGGCCCAAAACGGGCCCGGTGGGGAACACGGGTGTGTTGGTGTGATTGTAAAGGCGAAAACTTAATCCATCGAAGCGGACCAGGCCGTTCTCGGCGCCAATCCAAAGGTAGCCATCATTGGTCTGAGCGATGGCGTAGACGGCTCCGCCCGGAAATCCCTGTTCGGAGCTCCAACGGTCGCGGATGTACTGCGACATGGTCCGATTTGGATCCAAAGCTTGAACAGTCTCCACCAAGCACAGCATGGCGAGCGCGGCAAAAAGCCATCTGAAGATCCGGCGCTGCCCGCTGCTCCCCTCACGGTAGATATTCGAATTTATCAATCACCACCTCGGCCCCGTTTTCGAGAGGGACCTTTGCTTTGCGGAAAATGTACAGGCACATCCGCACCGATTCGATGCCATGGTAAGGAATCCCCGATGTGAAGACGCGTTCGGAAATTGCTTTGGCGCCACGCGTGGTCTTGAAGGACACGCGGCTTGGCTCCCAACGGAACGAATGCGTGAGCGGCCCGGCAGGCGCATCAAATCGCACAACGTTGGTGGGCACGTAATAGGGCTGGATGACGTATTGGGCATTCTTACTGGCCGGATCGCCCCAGCGGCTGTTCTCAATGTCCACTTCGTGGTAGTTCTCGTCTGCACCGGCGTAATCAAAAGTGAACATGCTGAAGGCAGCCGCTGGTTCCAGGTGTGAGGTATCGCGGACCGCGAACGAATAGGATCCGTATCCAAGACTGCGTGTCAAGCTTACCTCCGCGCAGGTCCATCTGCCGGATGTCTTCGCGATCCGAAGATGCAGCGCCCCGCCCGCGTCAATCCATGCGTTTCCCGGATCGTAGAAATTCTGTCCGCCGCGGTTACTGGGAGCGTCACGGACCCTCCACTCGTATCCGGCGAAAGATATCGACTTAGACGGTGGAGAATTGCTCCCTTTTACGCTTGCGACGGCTGCCACGCCGCCGCCCCGTGCCGGCAGTTCCTTAATAGTATCCGCCGGACGATATCCAGGATCCACCAGGAGAGCCGCGTACTCCGTTCCGAGATGAGTCGCGTTACTGAATATTGAGCCTTCCAGTTTCGTGAAGGGATGATCCACCAACGGTTGGACCCACCATACTCCGCTCCTCGAGTACAGAACAACCTGCTGCCCGGGGCGCGCACCGTTTACCCGCCCCTGAATGATGTCGAGTTTCTCCCGGCCACCTTCATCGGCTTGAGGTATCCGAGTGAATTCGATCGACGGCTCCGTACTTGCCTGCGGCGAACGGCACCCGCTGAGCAAAGCGCCCGCAACTGCAAGAATCGTGCGCCGACGTATGCCCCCCGGATGCCGATCCATTGCCAAAGAAAAGTCCTCACTTCGCGTGATTGATCTCCATGGTACATCACAAACCAATGGAGAGACCTTCATCGACAGCAAGGAGGTTACAGACAGGTTAATGGCCCCCAAGAAGGCCCCGCTTGCCCGAATAAATACCTCGATATGGTGTCGCGCCTCGGTCCAATGTGACGCACAATGAAATGGCCATCATGCTTGTGCTGGAAACAGATCACTCCGCGGACCGTGCGCCTCCCTACAACACGCTAGAGGATTTGGAGAAGGCGCTCAACGAGTCAAGAAGGTCCGAGTCGCGCCTGCTGAGAATTATCGACACCATCCCCACGCTGGCGTGGTGCAATTTGCCGGATGGTTCCAAACTGGGAATCAACCGCTACAATTTCAAGTCCGCCTGATCCGGCAGGCCACAAAAAAAAGGCCACCAGGTCCCCGGCCGTCGTGAGTCCAGTTTACGGACGCGTACATACGCGAGCAACCTTGCCACATTTCGCGGCGCAGCCCTGTTCGCTTTTTCAATGGCCTTGATTCGATGGTGGCTGGTTGGCCTGTCTCACTAGCAGGATGCCGAAAATAGAGCAAACGCCGAAGAAGCGGCCTGCATCCAAAATATAAGCGCCGGTGATGCCGAGAGTTACGAATGGCGCTGTCATTGCAAGCAGTCTCAATGTGCCACGCGAGATCACTTGAAAATGAGTTTGAGAATTGAAAGAGTTTCCGCTGGGCCGGCCACGACGATCCGGCTGATTGGGCGAATCCGGTCGGAGCACCTGGACGAATTGAAGGCGCAGATCAAGGATACCGATGCAAGAATCGCGCTGGATCTGGAGGAAGTGAGTCTAGTGGATGTCGATACCGTCCGCTTCCTTGGAACCTGTCAGGCGCAAGGCATCAGCCTGGTGCATTGTTCGCCCTACATAAGCGACTGGATTACCAAAGAGCGGGGCAGAGACAAATGACGATCGAAGAAAAAAACAAAACGCTGGTTCTGGAGGCGTTCGATACGCTGTTCAACAAGCGTGACTACGCGGCAGCCGAACCCTATTGGTCACCGAACTACATCCAGCACAGCGCCCACATCGCGCCCGGCCGCGACGGACTGTTCAATCTGGTCAAAAGTATTCCGCCAACGCTGAGGTACGAACCGGGAAAGATTGTTGCCGGTGAAGATTATGTGATCGTGCACGGACGATTTTCCGGCTTCGGCCAGCCAGTAAACTGGATCGCGGCGGACATTCTTCGCATCAAAGATAGTGTTCTTGTAGAGCACTGGGACGTAATTCAAGACGAAGCCTCTCGCGAACAATCCAAGAGCGGGCTTCCTATGTTCGGCGACGCATTTCCGAAGTAAGCGCAAAGGAGAAAAACAATGTCTAAGAAACTCGAGGGGAAGATTGCTCTCATTACGGGCGGCAGTGCCGGCATCGGCCTCGCCACGGCAAAACAGTTCGTCGAAGAAGGCGCCTATGTCTACATCACTGGCCGCCGGCAACCCGAGCTGGACGCCGCAGTGGCCTCCATCGGCTCTAACATCACAGCCATCCAAGGCGATGTGGCCAAGCTTGCGGACCTTGACCGGATCTTCGCGCAGATCGGCAAAGAAAAGGGACGCCTCGACATAGTCTTCGCCAACGCGGGCTTCGGCGATCACCTTCCGCTCGGCTCCATCACCGAAGAGCATTTCGACAGCATGTTTAATGTCAACGTAAAGGGCGTCGTCTTTACCGTGCAGAAGGCTCTTCCGCTGATGCCCGACGGCGGATCTATCGTCCTGAACGCCTCCATCGTCGACATCAAGGGCTTTCCGGCCTTCAGCATCTACTCTGCTACTAAAGCTGCGGTGCGCTCCTTTGCCCGCACGTGGACCACGGACCTCAAGGACCGGCGCATTCGAGTCAACGTCGTCAGCCCGGGTCCGACCGATACCCCTCTCCTCAACGGGACGTTTACCAACCCTGACGATATGAAGGCCCTCACTTCGACCGTAGTCATGGGCCGCCTTGGCCGTCCGGAAGAGCTCGCGAAACCCGTCGTCTTCCTCGCCTCCGACGATGCCAGCTTTATCACTGGCGCCGAACTGTACGTCGACGGAGGCGCGGCTCAGGTCTAAGAGGAAAAACACTATGTCAACGACAAACCAAGTGAAAGGACTTGCCGGGAAAGCCGGGGAATTTCTGATCGGGAATGATCTGCGCATCGCGCGGCTTGGATATGGCGCAATGCGGATCACGGGTAAAGGAATCTGGGGCGAACCCGCGGACCGGGCCGAGGCCATACGAGTGGTGCGGCGCGCTGTGGAATTGGGAATCAATTTCATCGACACTGCGGATTCCTACGGTCCCTTCATGAGCGAAGAGATCATTGCCGAGGCGTTGCATCCGTATCCGGCAGGCTTGGTGATCGCCACCAAGGGCGGCTTCGATCGTCCGGGTCCCGACCAATGGGTCGAAAACGGAAGGCCGGAACATCTAAGGTCCGCGTGCGAAGGAAGCTTGCGGCGCTTGCGTCTGGACCGGATCGATCTTTATCAGTTGCATCGAATCGATCCGAAGGTTCCGGCCGAAGACCAAATCGGCACTCTGAAAGATATGCAGGCGCAAGGCAAAATCAGGCACATCGGCTTGTCGGAAGTGAGCGTTCGCCAGATTCAGCATGCTCAAACGATGGCGCCGATTGTGAGCGTCCAGAATCGTTACAGTCTGGCGGATCGCGGATCGGAAGACGTGCTGGAATTCTGCGAGCGAGAAACAATCGGCTTCATTCCGTGGTTTCCACTGGCGGCTGGCCAGCTATCCGGCGCCGACAGCTCCGTCAGCCGTGCAGCCGCGCAACTGAAAGCTACCCCATCCCAGGTGGCTCTGGCCTGGCTGCTGGCGCGGTCCCCAGTGATATTGCCTATCCCCGGAACTTCCAGCGTGAAACACCTGGAAGAAAACATCGCTGCGGCCGGATTGAAGATAGACGAAGACACAGTACGCGCGCTCGCTAAGACGGCGCGTGCAAGTTAGGTAACTAGGAATCATCATTCAAGGAGAAAAACATGGAATCGAAAACAAACGTGGTGCTCGTGCACGGAGCATGGGCGGATGGCTCGTCATGGGGCAAAGTAATTCCGCTCCTGCAGGATAAAGGGTTCAACGTCACCGCGGTTCAACTTCCGTTGACGTCGCTCGAGGACGACATTGCGGTCACCCGCAACTTCCTGGCGGCTCAAAAAGGACCCACCGTACTCGTCGGCCATTCTTATGGTGGCGCGGTGATCACGGGGGCGGCGAATGACGCGTCCAACGTCACGGCATTGGTTTACATCGCGGCTTTCGGGCTGGACCAAGGCGAGAGTCTTGAGGGTCTCAGCAAGCAAGGACCAGCCACGGCCGGCGCAGCACAGATCCGGCCCGACGAGCATGGCTTCCTCTGGATTGATCGTGATGGTTTCGCCCAGGTTTTCGCTGCGGATGCGGACCCGGTAGAAGCGCGCGTCATGGCGGCGGTGCAAAAGCCTTTGAGCATCAAATCATTCACCCAGAAGTCTGGTCCGCCGGCCTGGAAACACATTCCGTCCTGGTACCTCGTCTCCTCGAACGATCAAATGATCCCGCCGCAAGCCGAGGAGTTCATGGCAAAGCGGATGGGCGCTACCGTTCGCACCGTCGCAGCCAGCCACGCGTCCATGGTGGCGCACCCCAAGGAGGTCGCCGACATCATCATCTCGGCCACTTCAACTGTGGCCGCCGCGTCCGCCGGCGCGAGGTAAGAGAGACTGATCATGCCGATCAGAAAGGTCAATATCGAACGGATAGACGTGACTTCTTCCAAGCCGTTCGACGCCGTGGTCTCGGCTCTGGAAGCTGCCGTCGGGCGTCCGGACATGGCTAAGTTCATAAAAGAGACCGAGGGGGCGCGGACCCTGGCAGAAATGGAAAGCGCGGTTCAAAGCGCGGTTGGCGCGGCCGGGCTGATGATATTTCTGCGCTTGGATCTGGGCGCGGTGCTGCGCAAGGAAACAGGACTCGGCACCCCGAAAATCGTGCGCTTTCTGATCGGCAATCCTCTCATCATGAGGGAAATGGTCAGGCACACCGTCGACGCGGGGTCCTATGCTCCCGTGACAATTCTGGTGGACGAACGGCCAGACGGCGTGCATTTGTCCTATGACAGGATGGTCAGTCTTCTCGCGCCCTACGAAAATCAGCAAGCTCTGGCTGTGGCCCGGGATCTGGATTCGAAAGTCGAAAATCTTCTTCGAAAGGCTGCCGCATGATGGATCCTCGGCGCAGCGTGGTCGGCACCGGGGTTCCTGGGCCATATGGGCTTTGTGGGATCGGTTCTAAGCCGGGATCTTCAAGAGGATAGGCGGAATAGGTGGCGGGGCGGCGACCACTGTTCGCAATAGGTCATCCCTATGGCGCCACCAGCCGTGGAAGACATCACCGTTCGCACCGCTAACGCGCAGCGGATGCCAGGCATCGGCTGCCCACTCATCGGCTTCGTCTTCATGAACGGGACTAACAATCACAGAACGCGTGTCGAGCCGTAGTCCCGCGTGAAGCGCCTTGAGCATGCTCTCTTTCGCGCTCCAAAGCAGAGCCAGGAGGCGAACGCGGTCCGCCGCAGGCGTATCCGCAACCAGCTTTTGCTCTTCAGCTGTGAAATAGTCGGCGACAAAAGCGTCGCTATGCGGCTCGATCATTTCCAGATCGCAACCCAGCGCCGCCGTGGCCAACGCGACCGCACAAACTGCCGTACCTTCGCGGTGACTGAGTGAAATGCCGGCCCGGGCTGGCGCGTTCGCTAAGAAGACCTCGGGCGCGCCGGTCGGCGCCGGCCGTATCTCTATGCCCGCCAAGGTGTGACGGTCCAAGGGCAGATTCAAGCAGACGGCGACTGCGCGTTTTGCGGTCCAACGACCCAGCCGCCAATCGGCGCGGCGCTTGGGGAAACGCAGACCATTCAAGCGGACTGCTTCGCTCGCGTTTAGCCAGTCATTTTCCACGGGCACATCCGTTGCGGTCTGTTCCAACCAATACACGTCCATGGTCTTGTTAAACTTTGGCAGCTAGCTCCCTCACTCCTGATTCCGCATATCTTTCCATACCGCGTTCCACCGCATGGATGAGATAAGGCCTGAGATCCGCGGGCGGAATAATGTGATGCAGCGCGCCCACTCTAAGCGCTCGCTGCACGCTATGCACGCGATCAAACTCGTCCGCCACCTCGCCCAGTTTTTCGGAATGCACCACTTTGAATAGTTGGTTCCACTGGGCGCGCAAACGGCGCTTCTCCACGCCCGCGGCCTGGCCCATGCCTTCGCTGAGCGCTTCGAGACGTGCATCCTTACGAGTCCTGCTCTCGACTTCACCGGCGAACACAACGGCCGCCGCCGGCGCGCCTCCGATCACGGAGGCATACGCTCCCTCCAGCGCGGCCACTTCAAGATGTTCGTTGAGTGCTTGCGAGAAAACCACGTAAGCACCCCCGTGATAGCGGGAGATCACGCAGAATACCATGGGCCCTTTAAAGTTCACCACGGCCCGTCCGATCTCGGCGCCGTACTCAAGCTGCAGTTTGCGAAGGGACTCCGGCGAGCCGTCAAATCCCGACAGATTGGCAAGCAGCACCACGGGCCGATTGCCGCTGGCTGCATTGATGGCGCGCGCCAATTTCTTCGAAGAGAGCGGAAAGAGCGTCCCCGCGCTCCATTCATTCGGCCCGTCGGCGGGGACAAAACCAATACGAGGCACTGGCCGGGATTCGATACCGGCAAGGCAAACAGGATAGCCGCCTAAGTGGGCATCCCAAATCACCGCCGTCTCGGCCGATCGCGTGCCGGCCCAACGCTCCAATGGAAGATGGTCCTGATCGATGACCGCCAGCATGACTCTGCGAATATCGAAGGATTTCTTGCGGCCAGGGTTGGTCTGGTCCGAGAAGATGTCGCCCACCAGTGCGAAACCTTCCTCGCCGTTTCTAATGTGGGGGCCGTTAATATGGGGATAAACTCGCACGTCCCGATCGATGGGATCTGTGGTCACGGCGGGCCTCGGGAATCGCTCTCCCGGCGCTACATAGGTGTGATCGTAGTGTCGCAATAGAATGTGGCAGGCTTCATCGATGTCGCGGGCCCAATATTGCGCCTGCCCATTAGGACCCATAATCCGATCGTATCCGCCAATTCCCTGGTTATCCTCGGCTGACACCCCGCCCGAGTAATCCAGGGCATGCTTGCCGGTGAGCACCATTGCGGCTTTCGGCGTCATCACCAGAATGCCCCGCGTGTGCATTAGCATGGTGGCTTCGGCGTTCCAATACGGCTGCGCTCCGACATTGATGCCGTTAATCAACAGGTTCACCTCACCCGAGGCCTCAGTGAACTCAATCAAGCGGCGCAGGACGCGGGCGATCCAATCCATATTCTCGACGCCGCTGTCCATCGAAATCTTCGCGCCGGCTGAAACCGGAAACCATTCCACCGGCAAGCCGTTCTCTTCGGCCAAATCCAGCGCGGCATTGATACGCCGGCATTCGGGTTCGGCGAGCGCGCCCAGATCCTTACTGGGATCGCCGAGCAGCAGAACGCGCCGCATGCCCTCGGGATACTTGTCCGTAAAATTGCGGATGATGCCAACGATAATGTTGGCTTTATTCCGGCCGTGCGGCCGATCTACGGGAATGAGCCGGCCCTCCGCGTTCAGATCGTGCTCGATGAAATCGCCGGGGGGGAATTCCGCCCGCATGTCTTGCCGATCCGGCGTTAGCATCTTGACGATTTCGTAGGGATACAGGAGCCCGCGGCGGCGCATGCGGATGACTTTTTGGTTGTATTCGGTCAGCGGTTTTATTGGTTGCAGATCGGAAGTGGGCCGGAAAGTGATGAGGAAACCGGCGCCAGCCGGAATCGATATTCTGATAACCATTTCACGCAGTTCGCCGGTGGCCGGATTAGGAACGCGGGCGCACACCACCACTTGTTCCAAACCAAGTCCCTCAGTCGAGGGAGCCAGTTTCTGCACAATGTCATGAATCTCGTCCGGCTTGAGATTGAGGGCGGGCCAAACGTAGAGCAGTATGCGATTCCAATGCAGCCGCTCCTGCGGCGATCGCCGCGACTGAAACAGCCGGATACCGGCGAGGGCTTCCGTGAACATTCTTTCTAGATGAGGTAGTTGCACGATGCAGCCCTGCTCATCCCGGACGGGCGTCAAATCGCGTACTTCCACACATGCCAGCAGCCGCTCGTCTTTCGGGTTATCGTGGGCCACGCCACGATACAGGTATACATCCTCGACCGACGGCAGCCGTTCCAGCTTGAAATTCTTGAGCCGCCACAGATGTAACCGTTTGGCCATCATGGGGTGCAGCCCGCGTAGGATTCTGTCCTCCGCCAATGCGCCGCCCGTGGGGCGAAAAGTGAAATGCTCGATGGCGCTCATACCGTGGCCGCCTGCGGGGCCGGCGATCGCTACCAGAATGCGCCGCACCGGGCGTGGAAACCCGGCGCGGTTGAGCAGGGCATGAAGTTCCTGCTGCGTAGTCTCCGGATCGGCCGGGCGGTCCGAAGACCACGTGTAGAAATCAATAACGATGTCATGGTCGTCAGGCACTTCCTCGATGAGAGGAAAGATTGCCCGCGCCGCGGTCCCCAGTTGGGAGTACTCGGCGTGCGTGGTGAAAACGTGGATCCGCTTGCCCTCCTGTTCGTACTCGGTTAATACCAAACATTGCCCATCCAGTTCCAGGCAGCGAAAGTCCAGGAGCGTTCGGATACGGTAGTACCGGGCAGTGAGAACCTCAAGCATCAACTGGCGGACCGCGAAGGGTGCGTCTGCGAATCGCCGCAAGAGCAGGTTTATGAGCGGTTGGGGACACTCCACCAGCTCGTGTATCCTTTCGCGGCGGTCGGCTGACTCCGGATGTGCAGCGAGATAATCCAGGTGCTGCTCCGCTTGCGCGTAGATCTGCGCCCGCGCCCGATCAAACAGTGGTTGATCGAAACAGCGGTAGCGCAACTCCCGGGCCAGGTCGCTGACCGCGGGAAAAAGTCCGCGGGCCACAGCGATCATCCGGTCGAGAAGCGCCCGGAAGGATTCCTCGGCGTGGGCCGCCAGAGTTTCGGCGTGCTCCAGACGCCGCTCCAGCACTCCCAGAACGGGCGCTAGTTGCTGCTCCACGCGCTGGTGCGATTTGTAGAGCCACAGTAAACTCTCTTCGAGTTCAGGCGACCGATCCAGGGTCCGCACGCCGTAGTGAGCCAGCGCGCGCCGCAGCGCGTCGACAAAGGCCGGCGGCAATCCTTCTCCACGCGCATCGAGCATGCGCAAGTATGCAAAAAGGTGGGCTTCCGCGCTGGGACCTTCCCCGCGGGTGGAACCCTCGGCTTCCGGTTGTCGCTGGAATAAAGAGCATATATCCACAAAAATGTTCAGCAGTTCATCTTCGCCCCGGGTAATTTCGTCCCCCTCCGCTCCGTCGGCACGGCACTGGCTCAATTCCGCGACCAGCAGCGCGGTGCGCGCCGGGTCCACATCAAAGCCCAGCATGAGTTGGCGAAGTTCTTTGAGACTTAGGCGCCATTGGGCCGGCGTGGTTTGTCCATTTTCGTCGGAGGCATGCGCCGCGCCAAAAACTACTCGCTCCATGCCTGTCTGCCTAGCACCGGTAGCGATGGATTCGATCTGCACAAGCGGGGCTCCGGTGTCCACCTGCACGTAAGGTATGATCATTACCTTCCGGATTCTTCCAGAGAACGGGGCCACCACCTGCGTTTCCATTTTCATGGCCTCCAGCACCACCAGGGGATCGCCCATCGCAACCATGTCGCCCGGTTTCACGGCGATGGAGACCACTACCGCCGGTGAAGGCGCATGCACCGCCCCGTCATCCCGATCGATCCGGTGCGACACGCCATCCACTTCAATCCGATAATTCAGTCCTTGAACCACGGAGACGATCCGGAAGCGCCGTCCCTGGCTGGTAAACCAGTATTCAAACTGACCCAGGCGGTCGATTTCGGCGTCGATGCGCGATTCGTCCACCTCTACTCGGTACTGCCGGGGACCGAGGCGGGAAACCTTCAGCGAGTAAGAATTCCCCCGGTAGCGTAGATCCACCGTCCGACCCAACTCGCTCCGTACGTGCGGCCGGCCGCGCACGGCGGAGGCATAGAACTGCGTTTGCTCCACGGCCAACTCCGCTTCATAAGCTTCGATCGCAGCTTCGAGCAGAGCCACATTCGCGTAAAGCCGGGAAACGTGCTGGCCGCCCGCCGCCAGACGGTCCAGCCATCCGATATCGGACTCTCCGCGCTGCACCTCGACGCGGCTCAGCAATTCCAGAAGGAACGCTTTGTTACTGGCGCCGCCCTGGACAACCACCACGCTCTCGCGTAACACCCGCTGCATTCTAGCGAGCGCTTCGTTGCGCGTCTGGCCATAGGTGATGATTTTGGCGATCATGGAGTCGAACTCGGCGGGGACCGTATCGCCTTCCGCCACACCCGTGTCCACGCGCACGCCCGGGCCCGACGGTATCCTGAATCGCTCAATGGCGCCCGGGGCCGGAGCAAAACCGTTGTCCGGATCTTCGGCATTCAGGCGCACCTCAATGGCATGACCGGCCGTGTGGGGACACGCGCCTTCGAGACGGCCACCGCGCGCGACATGAATCTGGAGCTTGACAAGATCAAGCCCGGTGGTGCACTCCGTCACGGGATGTTCCACCTGCAGCCGTGTGTTCATCTCCATGAACGAGAAGACGCGGCTTTCCGGTTGGTACAGGAATTCGACGGTGCCGGCGTTGCGATAGCCCGCCGCTTGGCTCAACCGCACGGCCGCTTCGCGCAGCGCCTCATCCTGCTCCGCGGAGAGCGCAGGGGAGGGCGCCTCTTCGAGGATTTTCTGGTGACGGCGTTGGATAGTGCAATCGCGCACGCCGGCGGCCCAAGTTGTCCCGAAATCGTCGGCTATGATCTGGACTTCCACGTGGCGCGCACCCAACACCAATTGCTCCATGAAAACGGTCGGGTTTCCGAAGGCCTTGAACGCCTCGGCGCGGGCGCTCTCAAAGGCTTTCGGGAGGTCGCTCGCCTCATGCACGCGCCGAATCCCGTGACCGCCGCCTCCGGCCGTAGCCTTGATCAGGAGCGGATAGCCCAACCGTTCGACATGGCGCCAGGCGTCCGCGAGCGTTTCCACCGGTCCGCCGCTCCAAGGTGTCACTGCGATGCGCGCTTCTTCGGCCAGGCGTTTCGATGTAATCTTGTCGCCCATCCGCCGGATCACATCACCATCCGGACCGATGAACACGATGCCGAGGTCGCGGCAAAGATCCGCGAATTCGGCGTGCTCGGCCACGAAACCCCATCCCACCCAGACTGCATCCGCGCGCGCCGCCACCAAGGCCCGTTCCAGCCGGCCATAGTCGACATAACTACTTTTGGACTGGTGGGTGTCAGGGTCGATGATATGCGCTTCGCCCAGGTATACGGCCTCGTCCGCTTCGCGGACGAACATCGCATGGCGGTCGGGATCGGTGAAGAGAGCGATGGTCACAAGCCTCGTGCCGTGCTCCTGATTGAATTCCCGAGCGGCGTGGATGAACCGCATTGCCGCTTCTCCGCGATTGACAATCGCCACGCGATGAAATTCGCACTGCATAAGTGTCACACTTCGACCGCGTGCAGTTCTTTCGCGGGCTCAGCATCTACTCCGTTGAACAGCGCCACCGTGCGGTAGCCGCTCAAATGGACATAAACGTTGCCCGCCGTATCCACCACGTCCGCATCGAAGCTTTCATGATCCGGAGTGACCACGGCATACAACGGGCCTTCGGCTAGCTCCGGCGCGCGACACACTGAGACTTGACGAATGCGCTCAGGCAGACCGGCACGGCCTCGCACGTCCAACTCCCAAAGCCCGACGGTCTGAAAGCACAGCTCGATCAATCGCGGCGCCATAATTATCGGCTGCCGGGGCTCGATATCTGCAGGTAGGTTCGCGGCCATCTGCCCGACCATCCGGTTTTCATCCGCCCAGGCCCGCTCCATCACGCGATACGACGGTCCGTGGAAGTAGACGCGATAAATGTTGGCGGCGTCCTTAATAGATCCTGCCGGCAATTGAGGAGCGGGCGCGGTCAGCGCCACGGGCCGTCGTTTCGTTAGCCGCACGCGCCCCGTGAAGTGCGTCGTGATTTGCGGCTCCGCGTGATTTGGTAGTATGCGGCGGCCGGTCAAGCGGCAATCCGCCTCCACCGTGTCGCCTTGCGGATGAAACACTACCTCGGTGATCACCGTACGCGGCTCCTGCCGGTAGAATTTCAGCGGCGACTGGAAGTTTACGTCTTCGACGCTCTCGACATACCAGCCGGGAAGAATTGAGAGCGCGGCTTCTGCAAATGCTTCGACAGCCATGACGCCAGGCAGCACCGGCGTTCCGTCGATTTGATGATCGTGCAAGAACGGTTGAACGGCCGGATCCAGCGTAGTTTCGATGGTGAGGCC
>CABEDY010000388.1_pt1 | contig 56426 bp, 47 predicted proteins | sample 3423171 | NCBI WGS metagenome assembly CABEDY01 (sample SAMEA5534333, study PRJEB31848) | metagenome | biome: tundra; feature: field; material: soil | place: USA | collected 2013-05 | depth 0.15 m | reverse complement strand
GTGGATCGGGATCGATGGCGAGCTTCGCGTTCACCTGGTTCATGAACTCGGCTTGCTTCTGCTGCGCATCGCTCTTGCTCATTTTTGAAAATAGTCCAAGGGTTTCGTATTTCCTGGAACCGCTTTCGCGATAGAGCACAACCCACATTTTGCGTTGGCCGTGTGATCTAATTTGCAAACTAGCTTGTTGATATCGCTTTCTTCGCACGTTAATCCTTTCGTGCGTCCTCAGCGATGAATTCAGGTTCGCTTCGGATCATAGCATCAACCGAGGGTATGCTCATTTGCCCGGAGCCATTCTTCGAGGCTCAGGCGACGCACGAGCCTGCGGCGCCCCAGTGTTATAGCGGGAAGAGCGAATCGCGACGGATAAGGAATTCCGCTAGGCGAATCGCAACTGACACCAGGATCGCGGCTCCAATTGCTCCTAAAGCCGCGGCTGTGGATTTGGCTCAAAAACCCAGCGAGGACGAAATCCGACAGAGAGTCCCAACGCTCAAAGCTCGCAAGCCAGTGAGGACGCCGTCGTTAGACGACTTCCATTTCGACCCAACCCAACCGCTCCGGCTGATTACGCGGGAGAAACCGGAACCCGACAAGTAACCTGTGCCAGCCTCGCAAATCGGTTCCGAGCCCTGTGTATACCGACTTTGCCCCGGGCATCTTGAGTTCTACGTCCACAGGAATCCTACTCATCTGCCCTGGATTTCAGGCGGACAAAACCGTTTCAGCGTCGCAAGTTTTAGGTCGTTAAACGAAGTTCGAATCTCCGACCTGCTTTTGTTGACAGCATCCGCCCCACGCGGAACCGCACGTGTATCCCAAACATTCCGCATGATTTGCGTATCTTGGATTTCTTTGGCGAATCGTTCTATCGCCGCAGCTATTTGCCGACTGAACCGAACCAGACTGGCGAGCAGAGGACAGAATTGATGCTCAGCAGTTTAGCCGTTACCGGAAACCCTTCGCTCAAAAATGCCGGCAAGGTGGCGAGAGTTGGCTTGGAGATTGAATCTCGCCAGCACGCGCTCCCGGCCGGCTTTGGCGATCCGGCGGCGTAGAGCAGGATCGTCGATTAGCGATGCAATGGCCCGGGCCAGGGCGTCCGCATCCGAAGGTGGAACCAGCAGGCCGTCGATGCCGTCCCGAATCAGTTCCGGCACGCCCGTGATGCCCGTGGCGACGCAGGGGATCTCCATAGCCATCGCTTCCATCAGAACTCCGGGAAGGCCCTCGGCGAAGCTGGGGAGCGCGAAGATGTCCGCGCGACGGTAGAGTTCGTTCAGTTTGTCCTGTGGCGTGAAGCCGTGGAACGTAACGAACGGCCGCATGCCCAGCGAGCCGGCATAATGTTCCAGGATCTCCCGATCCGGTCCTCCCCCGACAACGTGCAGCATTACGCTGCGCTTATCCCGGACGAGCATTGCCAGCGCGGACAACAGAACGCGCTGCGCCTTGACCGGAGCCAGACGTCCCACGCAAATGATTTCGATCGCCGCGGGCGCATCCCGGAACGGCTTGGCTGAAAAGACGTCCGGGTCCACGGCCATGTAGGCAACTTCGATTTTGTCCCAGTGCTCCGGACCACAGCACAACATCAACTGGCTCCGGGCGTAATAGCTGATGGCACGAACAAAATCGCTGGCCTCGATCTTTTGTCTCAGCCAGAAGCCTGTAGGATCGTGGAACTCATCGGGTCCGTGAAACGAGAACGACAAAGTTATGGGGAACACCTGCTTGGCAAGCAGGCCGACGGTGGAAGAATAATGCGAATGTAAATGCCGAAGATTCTCCCGTTTCATCCACTGGCCGAGGATGAGAGCCTCGACAAGATAACCTGTATTCTTGAAAAGCTGGAGAGGACGTAACCGGCTCAGCCTGACCGCATAAAAAAACCCGGCGATGAAAGAGGCGGGGCGGGCAAAGAATGTTCCCGTCGCGGCCGCCAGCGCGCCCGCGAATCCCTGAGGTTTGACGAAATAAGTTCGACTGACTTCGTCACGCTCTTCCGCGGAAAGCCGGTCTAGCGGCCGGTCTGGCGCGCGAATGGACGCGGTGCGCAGCTCCATCTGTTTGCGCAACTCGCGAATCTCGCGGAGAATCACGGCGTGGTTGATCGCGGGGTGTTGGCTGACGAGTACCGCGATGGGCACACGCTATACTATACTGCAAATTCTCCATGAAAAACCTGATCACCGGGGCCGCTGGCTGCATCGGCTCCGATCTGGCGGAAGCGCTGGTGTCGCGCGGTCAAGATGTGGTTGGTATCGACAATCTCAGCAGCGGCAAAATGGAGCATCTGGCTGCCGTCTTGGGCAAAAGCAATTTCCGATTCGTCGAGGCCGATCTCGAGGAGCCGTCCGCCATGGACCGCGTGATACAGGGCGTGAACATGGTCTGGCATCTGGCTGCAAATCCGGACGTAAAATTCTCGGAAGGTGACGAAACCAACAAGGATCTGCGGCAGAACACGCTCTGTACGTACAATGTGCTCGAAGCTATGCGGCGGAACGGCACGAGAAAACTGGCGTTTTCTTCCACCTCCGCCGTATACGGCCTCTCCAAGCTACAGCCGATTCCCGAAGAAGCTGCCTTTCCGCATCCGATCTCACTTTATGGCGCCACAAAACTGGGCTGCGAGGTGCTGATTTCAGCATTTCAGAACCTCTTCGGAATGCAGTGCTGGATCTTCCGCTTCGCCAACATCGTGGGACCGAAAGTCCGCAAGCGCGGGAGAACGGTGATCGGCGATTTCATCTTGAAGCTGAGGCAGGATCCACGCAAGCTGCCTATTCTTGGAGATGGCAAGCAGGCGAAATCGTACCTGCTGAGCGAGGAGTGCGTGGAGGCGATGTTGTTTGTTGTGGAACATGCTCGGGCTCCAGTCAACATTTACAACCTGGGCTGCGATGACTCGCTGGAAGTAACCGCAATCGCGGGAATGGTGGCGGAGGCGATGGGGTTACGGGGCGTCGAATACGAGTTCGCCGGCGGGGATGGCGGATGGCCTGGTGACGTTGCGCGGTTTTGTCTGGATGTGAGCGCCATCAACCGGCTGGGCTGGAAGGCCCGCCACAATTCCGCGGAAGCTGTGTCGAGAGCGATCCGAACTACGCTCGCCGCGATGAACGAGGCTGCCGGTGCCGGAGCGCTCCCCGCATGCAAGCCGTGATTCTCGCCGGCGGGCTGGGGACGCGGCTTTGGCCACTCACCAAAACTGTGCCGAAGCCGATGGTTCCCGTGGCGGGCGTGCCGTATCTGGAACATCAGGTGCGCTTGCTCCAGAACCAACACATCACGGACCTGGTCATACTTAACGGAGATCTCGGCGAACAGATCGAAGAGCATTTCGGAGACGGTACCCGCTTTGCGGTCTCGATCCGGTATTCGCGCGAGCCGCAGCTCCTCGGCACCGGGGGCGCCTTACGCGAGGCGAGCCCGTTACTGGCTGACACATTTGTTCTGATCTACGGCGATTCTTATCTGCCGATTGAATATCGCGCCGTGCTCGACCGATTGGTCGAGCGTAGGGTGCTTGGTGTGATGGTGGTTTACGACAACCGGCTGGGCGACACTTCGGTAAAGAGCAATGTCGACGTCGGCCCGGATGGCTTGGCAATGATTTATGAAAAAGATTCACGGAACTCGCTGGCTTACGTCGAAGCCGGAGTCCTTGCATTTCGAAAATCGTGTCTCGACCTGATTCCGAAGTCCGGCGCAACATCGCTGGAGAACGAAATATTTCCTCTACTCATCAAACAGCGCCAGCTGGCAGCTTACGTCACGGCTCAACGGTTTTACGACATCGGGACGCCGGAGCGGCTGAAGGCGATCGAACATTTCCTGGCCCATGATCATCGCGCGGACACCATTTCAAATTAGCTTGGCAGGCGGAGCGGCGGCAGGGAGCCGTTCTATTCCGAGGAGCCGGGCACGCTGCTGTCCTCGGACCGGCTGGTGTTAATGCTCGATATGTTCACCACACGCGACGCACATCGGAGGCCACCGCCTTTGAGCACGCGCTGCGTGTTCCTGGACCGTGACGGAGTTATCAACGAGAGCCCTGCACCGGGTGAGTATATCCGCTCGGAAACGGAATTCCGCCTGCTTCCGAACGCAGCCAACTGGATCCGGCTATTTAACGCGCTTGAGTTCCTGGTAATTGTGATCACAAACCAGCGCGGGGTGGCGCTGCGTTTGATGAGTGAAGACGACCTGGCCTGCATTCATCGGAAGATGCTCGCGGAACTGGCGGCCAAAGGCGCGCGGATTGATGATGTCTTCTACTGCCCGCATGCCGAGGATTCCTGCGAGTGCCGGAAGCCAAAACCTGGGCTGGTATACGCCGCGCGCGACAAATGGAACATCGATCTGGCGCACTCGCTGCTGATGGGCGATTCGGATAACGACGAGCAGTTAGCTGCGGCATGCGGGCTGGCCTTTGTGCGGGTGGTGGACGGCCATCTCGCTTGAAGCCTTGGTGGCAGGCTGTTAAGCTAAAATAACCGTTGCATGGTTCAGCCGGGATTGTCCAAGGCGATCGGAACGATACTGCGCGACGTCCCACTTTCCATGTGGCCGGCCTTTGTTTCGCGGCGCACCGGCGTCTTGACGCCGAGGGCGATGGCGCCGCTTGCGAGTCCGGCTGCCTCAGGCGGCGCCAACGTAAGAATCCTGTTGGATTTTCTAGACCAGACTCAAGCCGTACAAGGAGCCGTAGCAGAATGCGGGGTATGGCGGGGACAAACCCTCATCGCTATGGCCTTGTATCTGAAGCAGCGAAGTTCGCCGAAGACGCTGTGGGGATTTGATTCTTTCGCCGGATTTGAAGGAACGACACCTCATAATTTTCGGGATACTTCCTTGCAATTAGTAGAACAAAAGGCCGCTATCTTCGGCCTGACGAACGTCAACATCGTGCCCGGCTACTTTCGAGATTCGTTGAAGACCGTTGAGAATCAATCCTTCAGTTTTGTTCACATCGACTGTGACATTTACGAGTCCTATCTGGAATGTCTCAACTTTTTCTATCCGCGGCTGGGCCCAAAGGGAGTGATGCTGTTCGATGAATATGACGATCCGGACTGGCCGGGAGCCAAGCGGGCCGTGGACGGCTTCTGCCATGCGCGGGGCATCTTCCTGGAGAGCGTGGTGCGGGACAATTACAAAAAGGCGTTCGTAACTCGGCCAGAAGGCACGGCCACGTGAAAAAAGATTCGAGATCACCCGCAAACCGCGATCCGAGACGGCCAGCCCGTCGAAGTCGTGAATCCCTCCACGGGGGCGCCGATTTCCGGCAACATCATCCCACAAAGTCGCATACTTCTCCTATCCGAACGGGCGCGCTATCGATATTGGCGACTCGGCCGTCGAATGCGTACGCCAGTCCGGATTCGTATCTTCTGTCACCTGTATGTACGGTCTCAATGCACTGCCTGCCGATCCGCTGCGCATGAGACGTTTGCCGTTCGACTCGACGATGGGGCACTTTTTCGCTTCTGAACTTTTGGCGGGTTTGCACTTGACTGCAATTAACAAGCGAGTGGCCAATTAGGAACCGCTTGCTCAGGACAAGATTGTTAGAATCGAATACGTGCATGCGCCTGAGCGAAGCCCTGCGCATCAATCAGCTATCCCTCGCGCCGGATAGCCGCTGCAAAAAGGTTCAACTGGTGTGTGGATTCACACCGCTGCACCTCGGAACCTTTGTCGAAGCTTACATCCGGAACCGATTCCCGGGCGAGAGAGCCAGCATAATCAGCGGCTTGTTCGGCGATGTGGAGGGTAATCTGAAGCGCGCCAGCCGGGAAGAAGCTCAAGGCGCAGTGGTGGTGATGGAGTGGAGCGATCTTGATGCGCGGCTTGGACTCCGTTCTTCAGCCGGCTGCGACAGCCCAATCTTGGCCGACATTTTGGAGCATTTCCCCGCCACGATCTCCCGGTTGGAGCGAGGTATCTCAGAACTGGCCGGCCGGATGCCCACGGTAGTCGTGGCCCCCACGTTACCCATCCCGCCCCTCACACATCTGCCTTTGGCGCAGTCCGGGAGCTTCGAGCTTCAGCTGCAACACCAAATGATCGGCTTGCTCAGCAAGCTCTGCGGCATTGGCGGGCTGAAGATACTGAACGAATCCATGTTGGCCAGCCGGTCCGCGTTTCGAGACCGGCGCGATGTAAATCTGGAGTTTCACGCCGGATTTCCCTACACCACCTCGCACGCTGCGGCGCTCGCGGAACTCTGCGTGGAATGCCTGTACCCACCCATCCCAAAGAAAGGCCTCATCACGGACCTCGATGAGACGCTCTGGAAAGGGATCCTGGGGGAGGCCGGCCCAAGCGGAGTCTCTTGGTCTGTGGAAAGCCGCTCGCAGGCGCATGCGCTCTACCAGCAACTCCTTGCATCTTTGGCAGAATCCGGTATCCTGATCGCGGTGGCAACTAAGAATGATGCTGCACTGGTTCGCGAAGCTTTCGCTCGCCGCGACATGCTCTTAAAGGAAACGCAGGTGTTCCCGATCGAGTCGGGCTGGGGTGCTAAATCCAACAGCGTTGCCAGGATTCTGCGCGCCTGGAACCTTTCCGCCGAGGACGTGGTGATGGTTGACGACAGCCCAATGGAGCTGGCCGAAGTCAAGGCCAAATATCCGGCTATCGAGGGCTTTCGATTTCCTCACAACGATGCTGCCGAAGCGGTGAAATTGTTAAGCATGTTACGCGCGCGTTTCGCCAAGACTGAAGTCCACGCGGAAGACCGGCTCCGCTTGGAGAGCTTACGAAATGCCCCCTCGATCAACCAGACGCAATCCTCCGGCGATCCTCTTGATTTCCTGGCTGGCCTGGACGCGAAGTTAACGCTGAAATTCGGAACGGCTGCCAACGATAACCGCGCATTCGAGCTGGTCAACAAAACGAATCAGTTTAACCTAAACGGGCAGCGCTATACGGAGAGTGAATGGCAAGCAGTCACGAACGCGCCGGGCGCATTCCTGCTCACTGCAAACTACGAGGATCGTTTCGGACCACTCGGCAAAATTGCTGTCGTGGTGGGGCGGTGCTTGCGCAACAAGCTGTATGTTGATATCTGGGTTATGAGTTGCCGGGCTTTCTCACGACATATCGAATACCACGTTTTAGAGCGCCTCTTCGAGAAGTTCGGGGTCGATTGCATTGAGTTTGCATTCCGCCCAACCGAGCGCAATGGACCGCTGCAAGAATTCTTCACTCGTTTTTTTCCACACGGCCTGACGGCGGAACGGTTTGAGCTGAGCGCAAACGTTTTTATGGCACTCCGTCCCACACTTTTTCATGAGGTGACTGAAGTGAGCCATGGATAACTTGTCAGACCGCCTGGTCACCTGTTTTGGGTTGGTTTTTCCGAACCTGCCTCTGGATGAGATTCCCTCAGCAGCAGCCGGCAATATAAGCGATTGGGATTCCATCGCGCAAATCAACCTATTAAGCGTAATCGGCGAAGAGTTCGGTATCGGCATTGATTTCGAGCAATTCGAAGGAGCCACGTCGTTTCCCGCGCTACTCGATCGTTTGCGTGAGATCAACGGCCGTGGCTGAACCCGCGCTGCATCATGTCGGCTACGTAGTCAGCTCGATCGCCCTGAGCATTGACGGTTGGCGCAGCGCCGTTTCGCCGGTTTCAGTCTCGCCAGCCTTTGAAGATATTATCCAGGGGGCGCGGGTAATATTCTTGGACTTACCGGCTCCGGCAGTCAAACTGGAGTTAATTGAGCCCTTGGGTCCCCAGTCGCCTGTCGCGGCGTTCGAGAGAAAGGGCGGTGGCTTGCATCATCTGTGCTTTGAGGTGGATGATCTTGATCAACAGATCAGCAAGATGAAAGCGTTCAAGGCCATGTTGATTCGCCATCCCCAACCGGCTATCGCGTTCGGAGGGCGCCGTATCGCGTGGATGAGAACGCGCGAAAAGCTTCTGGTGGAGTATCTCGAGCGAGCTCGGAATCAGGTGTAGTATGACGGCTGGCCGAGATCGAGAAACGCCGCGTCGTTATCCGACATTTGAAACTGAAAATCGTTCGGAAGCGTAAATCTGCTTTGCTTGCTCCACAAGTATACAGGCGTGCTTGAGATCACTCGGAGCCCGGATTCCACTACCGCATCTCTGCTGGGCCCCATCGAACCCCACGCCGCGATCTCGTTAGCCTCTGGAAGACATAACGCTACTTCGAGCGCTAGCGCGTAAGCGATTCGCCAGCCTTCCGGGCAGGGATCTCGAAGCCACACGCCAGCCACCCTGGCCTGGCCCCTCAGGACACCGAGAGCAAAATAACCTTCCGTCCGCCCTTCGTGCACGATGCCGTAAAACTGGTAACGAAGGCTAGGACATCGCGCCAGGAACTCGAAGAATGCGGAGGAGCGCGGCGCAAGCTGTTTAGACCCGGAGGCAATATCGGAGGGAAGCTCGGACGGTTGCATCGGGACCGTCACCCAGCCCGTCGTGTCTGCGGCGGGCGATTTCGACCAGAGCCAGTTCCGGATTAGACGCGCTGGGAGTTTCCAGTCCAAGGTTTGATGTGTGAACATCTGGCGAAGCGGCCGCAGCGGCCGTGCGGCTGTCCAGATCGGCGTAGTTTCGACAAAACCCGCACGCGGGAGAATATGGATCGCCTGGTCGGAGCCGCCGATCGTGTAAATGAAATCAAACAGGGCCGTCAACTTTTGGAGGAGTGCCAAACCGGCGCCAGGCGAGTTCTTCGAGGAGCACCAGTCGATCATGTGCATACCCCGTATGGACCCTGGAAGCTCGGCTGGCCAGATGCCGGCGTGTGCGATTATCCCGCATTCATTTTCGAAAACATAGCTGCGGGGTTGGTCCCAGTCCTCGCGAGGTTCCCAATACTTCCAGAACAGCACCGCGGGATCCAGCAACCCGCTGGAAGCGTTGTTCGGAAAGGCTCGCACGAATAGATGGAGAAGCGCGACCTGGTCCGCGGGCGTGGTGGCTCGAAAAATAGACTTCATTCTAGAAGTGCTTGCATTCAGATTCGCACGCCTTCGCTAAGTCGAGTGGCCGGAGGCTTATGTTAAAATCAAGCATTCATCTCAAATCGTCAGGCGGCATGAGTTCGACCTCCCAGGAATCCACGCCGCGCCCCAGCCCGCTGCATCTGTGGAATTACTGCTGGAACGGTGGCAATGGACCATCGTCGTGCTACTGTGCCTGCTGGCGCTCTGGATACGTGTCGCGCCTCTGGTGTTCCAGTCCAGCTTTGTGAATTTTCAAGGAAGGAGACGCCTGGTATCATATTCGCGTCGTCGAGAACCTGGTTCGATATTTTCCGTTCCGTATCGCCGTTGATCCTTACCTAAACCTACGGCCGCGGCTCTGATCACCTATCGGCCGGCGTCTGTGAATTCGTAAACCTGCACGGCCCTGCGCCCCGCGTTCCCAAATCCGATTGCCGACATGGGCCCGGGATGATTTCCCGCGTATGATAGATTCTTCTGCTCCCGTGACGAAGTCGAACCGTTACCTTATTCTGCTATTGGGACTCGTCGCATTTCTGCAAGTGGTTTTCCTGCGGCCCGGCCATCAGTGGGGGGACGATTTTGCTCACTATATCTTCAGGCGAAACATCTCGTAACACTCCATGAATTCGTCGCACGCGAGTACATTCCCAACCCGGACGTGCTTAATTTAGGGCCACAAACGCTACCGCCTGGCCTCTCCGTTATCCTTGCACCTGTCTATGCGGCTTTCGGATTGAACCTCACGGCGATGAAGATTGTGCTCATCTTGATTTTCACCAGCGGGTTGTACTTCTTGGACGGACTGTTCGCGGATCGGCTTCCCCAACCGTGGCGCTACGCCCTGATTCTGTTGGTTGGGCTCAGCCCCTACGTGTTCAATCTGCGAGATGAAATAGAAACTGAGAAACCATTTGTCGCCCTCTTGTTGCTGACGTTATGGCTCACCAAACGCGCGTTTTCTCCCACCGGCGCCCGGTCTATGAAGCTCGCCATCCTGATTGGCATCTGCGTGTTTGGAATGTGCGCCACTCGAAATGCCGGTCTGGCCATTTTGCCGGTGTTTCCGTTGCTCGACCTACTGAACTCGCGGCCGCGCCGCATCACATGGTTCTCAATCACGATAATTCTAACCGCGGGGCTGCTGCTAAGCCCGACAATTCTCTTGCTTCATACCACGTCCGGTTATGCACATCTGTTTAACTTCAGTCCCTTATGGATCGCGCAAAGTGCGTTGGCATTCGCCAAGCGATTCGAGATATTTTGGTGGGGCAAGGACCCGCGCTGGCCCGGAAATGTCACGCTTGTTCTGGTTGCCATTCTTGCAGCTCTGGGCGTGTATCGAGCCGTTCGCAAGCATGTAGGACCGGCAGAACTTTTTCTGCCGTCCTACTTGGCCGTCATTTTGCCCTACTTCTCCCCTGGATTTCAGTTGTATCTCCTGCCGCTTTACCCGTTGCTGGTAGGATACGCGCTGATTGGCTTTTTCAATCTCGTTGGCGGGTGGCGTCATCGCTCTGCCGCGATTGCGCTGGGGATGAGCGCAGTCGCCCTGTTGTTTGGCACGGCTTTTTGGAAAACCAATTGGGGTCCGATTCGCGAAGGACTGGAAGATCCCGAATTCGCTGCGGTGTGCGATTTCATCCATGACAAAACTGGTTCCACAGAAATCGTGGTTTTCCGAAAGCCCCGGCTTCTCGCGTTGCTGACGGAGCATCCCAGCACGGTCTATCCAATGCACCTCGACCGCGATCCGGAGCCGGACGAGATCTGGAATTACCTGGTGCGCGTGCATGCATCTTATGTCGTCGTGGCGCATCTGGACGGTCCGGAGTTTGCAACGGATCCGATCGTCGATCGAACACTGGTGCTGCACTCGTTGGAAGCGATTCCCGTTTTTTCGAATGCGCACTTCAAGATCTATCGGCTAGCCACAAACGGTCCCTCAATCCTATAATTAGGCGCCCCAGATCAATCCAAGTTCTTCCACTCCATTTCCACTCCTTTAAAGACCTGTCTCGAAACGAAGTTTCGGAAGTTGCTGAATCCAGTAGACCTGAAATCATCGCCTTGGACGCCATTGTCTTTATTTTCAATCGACGCTCACATTTCCAAGCTGGACGTCGCGGGTTCGAGTCCCGTCTCCCGCTCCATCCTTTCAATAACTTAGCTGATCCTTGGCTCTCCGAGCAAACGTCTTGATGGAGTGAATTGGAGTGACATCCCTCCAAGTTAATGATTCTAAGGACCGACTGCCAGATGGTCAGGCTGGCATTCAATGCAATGCAGTTTGCATGTGGGAGCGGAGCGAGGCCGAGACTGTTGGCGGCTTACACGCAGCCTATGCGAAATCGTTCACGACCGCCAGATGAACCGCGCGGGCGTGCTTCAGTTGCTGCGGACACCCAGCTTCCGAAGAATAGTCATCATCGGGCACCAATTCGTGAACGCGGATTGAAACAGGTTAAGCCCTACGAATGCCGTGAATAGATACCAGTAAGGGCTGACCCAATATCCCAGCGCGAGCGTCAACAGAACGAACGCGCCGGCAATCATTCGTAGGTAGCGATCTTCAGTCATGTGAGCTTTTTCCTTCCTTTGTTAACCAAATAGAACAGTACTGGGACGGTCATGCGCGAGAGCAGCAGCGAGGCGATTTCACCCGCCATGAGCGCAATGGCCAAGCCTTGAAAAATGGGATCGAACAGGATCACCGACGAGCCCACCACTACTGCCGCGGCAGTTAGCATCATCGGACGGAACCGAACGGCTCCTGCATCAATCACCGCCTCGTCGAGCGGCATTCCCTCGGCCAGGCGCAGTTCGATGAAGTCCACCAGGATGATTGAGTTCCTCACCACGATGCCCGCGCCGGCGATGAAGCCGATCATAGAGGTCGCCGTGAAAAAGGCATGCAGAAGGCCATGTGCCGGCAGAATGCCGACCAACGAGAACGGTATCGCCGCCATTATGATTAGCGGCGTCACGAACGACTGGAACCAGCCCACCACCAGCCCATAGATCAGGATCAGCACCGCAGCGAAGGCGATGCCGAGATCGCGAAACACCTCATAAGTGATGTGCCACTCGCCGTCCCATTTCATCGAGTAACGGCTGGGATCGGAGGGAAGCGCCGCCATATGCTGCTCGATCTGGTAGCCTTCCGGGATTTTGATCTTGTCGATCTCCGGCCCGAGTTTGAGAACCGCGTAGACCGGGCTCTCGATCTCTCCGGCAATGTCGGCGGTCACGTACGTCACCGGCATCAGGTTTTTGTGGTAGATGCTCTTGTCTTCGATCGACTTCTCGGCGTGCACCAGTTCTCCGAGTGCGACTTGATGGCCATTGTGTCCGGTCACTTTGAGGCTCTGGATACGATCCATGTCCGAGCGCGTCGCCCGGTCCAGCCGGACGGTGAGCGAAACATCCTCCTTTTCTGTCTCTTGATGGAGTAGGCCAGCCGCGTAACCGGCGGAAGCGACCTGCATTGCGCGTGCGATGTCGTCCTCTGAGATCCCGTTGATGGCGGCTTTTTCCTCGTCGACAGACAGGTTGTACTTCTGCTGATCGTCTTCGACGTACCAATCCACGTCGACGACACCGTTGGTCTGCTTGAAGAGGTCCCTTATTTGGCGCGCTAGTGCGATCCTTCTTTCCATGCTCGGGCCGTACACCTCGGCGACCAGGGTTTCGAGTACCGGCGGACCGGGCGGTACTTCGGCTACTTTGATACGTGCGCCATAGCGCAGTTGCACACCCTCGCCGCGGCCGACTGTTGCCAGGTAACCCTTTTCGCCCACGAAAATGGCGCCATCTTGGAGAAGCACCCCGGCGCCGCGGCGTGCCGGGATCCCGCCTAGAGCCGAAGCCGCAACGATCGAGCCACGGCTGCCAGACCCGAGGTCGGGCCGCCCCCGAGCCGTCAGGTTGTTCTCGGCTGGCAGCAGTACTTCGTTCTCGAGTCCCTTGGGATGGTAATAATTTTCCGGATTGCCGTCCCGCGCGCCGTCGGACCAGTAGACCGAAACCGGCGGCATATTTCCACGCGCCGGGAAGTCAAAGCGAAGCAGCGCGTGTAGCGGGTAGGAAAACTTGCTGCGATGTTCCGCCCGCAAGCATTCCACCGCGATCGGCATGCCCAGCGCCAGCGCCTGATTCGCCGGACCCAGCGCGTGAATGGCCGCGTCGCCCAGAGCTCCGGTGCCAAAGTCGTAGAACCCACGCCAGTCGTGCGGCACATAAAAGCCGTAGTTGCTGCCGTTATAGGGGCCGGTGTATCCATTCGGAACATGATCCTTGTCCCAACCGCCGGAAGTGTAGGGACGCATCGGAGCACAACCGAGCCAGAGGTCCCAATCCAGGCCCGTTGGGATGGGTTCCTCTTTCGGAATCGTCTGTATCCCCTGCGGCCAGTTCGGAGAGCTGGTGTTCGCATGTACCTCGGTTACATTGCCAATCTCGCCCGACCAAATGATTTCGCAAGCTGTCCGATGCCCCTCGTGTGAATAGCCCTGATTTCCCATCTGAGTCGCGACCTTGTACTTCACTGCCGCCTCGGCCAGCAGTCGCGCTTCCCACGGAGTCCGCGTCAGCGGTTTTTCCACATATACATGCTTGCCCCGCTGCATGCACCAGAGAGCCACAGTGGCGTGCATGTGATCGGCGGTGGAAATGACCACCGCATCGATGTGCTTCGCCTCCTTGTCCAGCATCCTGCGGAAGTCGACATAGTTCGGCGCCTTTTCAAACCGCTTGAACGTGCGTCCGCCTTGTCGCGAATCTACATCGCACAGCGCGACGATGTTCTCCGACAAGAAGCCGCTGAGATTCTCCGCACCGCGGCCGCCTACCCCGACAGCAGCAATGTTCAGCTTCTCGTTATATGATTTGTACCCCAGCGCCTTCAATGAGGGAACGCTGCCGAAACCAGCGGCCGGAATGGTCCCGGCCAGCAGTGAACCAAAGAAGAAATGCCTGCGGGAAACGCTAGAGTCTGACACGTCGAATCGAGCCTTTTTAGATGTACTCTATCTCTATAGAGATTAGTATGATTAGATACGGAATGCAATCGTTTTGTTGAGGCTCGGTGCCACAATCGAAAAGATGAACGACGCAAGCCCTCAAACTGGTGCTGTGATGACCACCACCGGCTGACCTACGAATACCAGCACTGATCGGCCATCGGAAGGTGCGTATCCTTCGCCGAAAGACATTTCTGACGGCAGAACGAAGGCGGTTAGACGCTCTCCCGCTGTATAGTTCTCGCTGACTATTCGCCGAGCAGAGTCCAGTGCCGCGCGCTTTGCCTCGTCCCGCGTAGCATAGACCTCGCTTCCCCAATAGAGTGTCGTTCTGATCTCGCCGCCTCGATCATCGATCAGTGTGAAGTCCGCCTTCCATCCGCCAGCCAGTAATTCTTTCGGCGCTAGCCAGATTCCTGTACCGTTGTACACGTACATGGTAGTTTTCTCTCCCCGTCTTGAAGTTTTGTTAACTGCCCACCGTATAGTTAATTGCCATCCACAGTGGCGTTCGGTGCGTCGGCGGGAACGTTCCGTTCCTAGGCCGCTGGTTCGCTGAAACTAAAAGACAAAAGAAAACAGGACGGCCAGCGGGGGCTCCTGCGTTTTTACCCTTTACTGTGACCACTTTCCTCTTGGCACGGGGCTCCTCAAATGGACTGGGGACCTCAATTCTCGGTGCCGACAGAACGATCTTTAGCGTTTTCATGAATCCGATCGGAGGCGTAGGGGCCTTCCAGCATTTGGGGTCGTCGCATCCTAGCAGCGAAGAATGAAGTCGTTGGCAATATACAGTTGAAAGGAGGGTATCACTCAATGATCACCCCAAAGCAAATTGAAGTTCTATCGTCGATCGTACCGGTTCTCCGGCAAGCGAAGGCGCAGGTGGATTGTTTACATCTGCCCGCGCTTGTGTCAGGAGTTGACCATGTGACGGGCGGGCTCGCAACGGCGTTAGCCGGGCTGGAGCAACTCCTTAGACATCGGCGGAAGCCGGAATAGTCGGGGCTGGGAAGCGACAATCCCCGACAGCGATGTCGGGGTTGTCGCCAGGACGCTCAACGTTCCGCCAGCGCGCCCGGCCCTTCTGGAAACGGAAGAGGCTGTCTTTATAACTGAAACCGTCGGGGCTCCCTGAGTTTCGCCGTGTTCAAACAACTCCTTGAGTGAATTCTAAAAGCGCAATTGGGTTCCCCTGCTCTGCCTTTCAAGCCGGGACGTACCGCTTGATCGAGATGTCCCGCGCGTGCTCCCGCGTTTTCGCCACGTCGTAGGCGAGTTGCATGCGCAGAAGGTGGTCCATGTCCGGGCCAAACGCCTTTTCAATGCGCAGGGCCATTTCCGGCGTCAGCGCGGCCTTGCCGTTCAGAAGATCGGAAAGCGTGGCGCGACGCACTTTCAAAATATCCGCCGCCCTCGACACGTTGAGGCCGAGGGCCTCGATGACTTCGGTTTTAATCAGGTCGCCCGGATGGGGCGGGTTCTTCATGGGCATTGCGGCCTCCTAATGGTAGTCGATCAAATCAATATCGCTGGCGGTGTTCGTCTTTTCGTCATAGCGGAAAATCAGCCGCCAGTTTCCGGTGACAGTAAGGCTCCATAATCCTTTCAGGTCGCCTTTAAGCGGATGCAGTTTCCAGCCCGGAAACCGTCCAAGCTGCTCCAGCGTCTCGGCGGTTTCGAGGGCGAACAGAAGCTTGCGCAGCTTGCCGGCCATCGCCGGAGGTACCTCCTTGGCCTTCCCGTCTTCGTGGAGCTCCCTGAGCCCTTTATGGCGAAAGCGGACAAACTGCATCTCATCCCCTCATAATCCAGTATGTACGGTTATACCGTACACGTCAAGCGTTTTGTTATGAATGGCTCCAACTAAAGAGCGCTGGACAAGCGATGGGTGGAAGTGACGGCCGCACGCGCGTGCGACGGCGGCATCCATCGCCTTACGGCCGCGCCGGGTTGGGGAACACAGGTGAGGAAAGCAGCTTCTCGACGGTCCACTTCGCTTCGGGCTCTATGATGACATGCGCGCCGACATAAAGTTGACGCACCGCAGCTACATTCGCTGTTCCACCGTTGGCATTGACGGCTCCCGCCAGCACAATGCGCCGGGGCGCGATGGAAGCTGCCACCTCGGGCAGATCCGTGTGATTCAACAGGCCCGGCACGAAGTTCCCGAAAGGGTGGCTGTAGATCTCGGTGTCCACCACGTCTCGGAAAGAAGTAAGACCGCCGGAAAGATACAGTCCGTCGATGCGCTGGTCGAGCGCGGCGGCAAACAATGCCGGCACGGTGAGTTTTTGCGCGGCCGCGACTAAAATACGCCGCTTGGCCGTGGCTGGATGCTGGCGCAACGCGGCGACAATCGCCAGTATGTCCGCCACGCGTTGCCCTACCAGCGGCTTGCCCAGCATCAGGGAACCCCAGGCGTAGTTTTCCTCTTGCTTGTGCCAAGCTGCATAGTCCGCGTGGCCCGGGCTAAATTCTGGAACCAGCGCGCCAACTCCGCGAATGTCGGCCGCACAAACCACTGGACTCCCCGGCGCAAGATCCGCATCGGGCTGGAACCAGAGCCGTTCCGAAGCCAGAGTATCCAGCACCAGCAGAACCGGCTTGTCCGGCGCGGTATCTTTGGCGGTGAGCAGCCACGTTGGTAGCCAGACGACGGGGTCCGATCGAACTTCGAGCACTTCGATAGTGACTCTGGGGGTTTGCTGGCGCGCGATTATTTTCGAGGTCGACTGGCCGCGCGATACGCGCAGCAGTGAATCCAGCGGCGCCGGCGTACGCTCAACCTGCCTGGATTTATTCAGAGTGAAAGCGGTTGCGCTGTGCAGCGAATTGACGTTGCCGGACTCGGTGGCGCGTAGCGTGGCGGCAGCCTCCGGATTGACGGGGGGCTCCTCGCGCACCGGCTCGGCCGATCCCTTCAGCCAACGCGTAAACCAGTTATAGACCAACAGGCGGCTGTCATAAGCGAGCGAATGCGGCAGTGGAGTATCCGCCCATTTCAAACGGTCAGCATGATTCAAAGTGACATATGTCTTCCGTAGCTTTTGAAATTCCTGCCAGCCGTTCTTGATGTACTCAGAAGAGTAGGTCGCGTAAAAGTCGCGGTCGCTGGGCCAGATCAGCATCGGCTTGGGCGCGAAGGAATAGAAAAGATCCCAGCGGTCGAACCCAACCGGTCCGGAGTCGACTAGATCCTGCTCGGCGTCGTCGGTCGATCCGGGCGAAACGAAGGGCAACGCGGCGACGTTTTCGAGGTTCCCCATGCACACCGCGGCAGCGGCCAGACGGTCGTCGGCGCCCGAGAGCAGCATGGTCAGTGTGCCACCTCCCGAGTGCCCGGTGGTTCCCATGCGTTTCGGATCCACGCTGGGGAGAGAAATCAAGTAATCCAGACTGCGGATCGCGTCCCAAAGCTGGAAGCGCGTTGCCGTGTCGCCAAACAGCAACATTTGTTTACCGGGAACAGTGTGCTCCGAGTCCGAATCCTGCAGCCGCGTATGCGTACCGGAGGAATCCGGATACTGAATGCGCTCGCCCTCTCCCATTGGATCGAACGTCAGCACGACGAAGCCGAGCTGGACCAACCCCTGGCAGCAGCGCTGGTAATTCGGATGGGTCTTGCCGTCGTCAGTATGCCCGTTCTGAAACAGCACGGCGGGAAACGGTCCGTCGCCCTGCTTGGGAATGTATAGATTCGCCGAAATGAACAAACCCGGCCGGCTCTCGTAAATCAGTTTGTCGACTCTGTAACGCTCGCGCTCGAACGATCCGGTGGTGCGCGCGTTGAGCGAAGTGCGCTCCGGCATGCCTCCGATGAGCTTCCATAAAGTTTCCCGCACCCACTTCTGCCGCGCTTCCACCGCTTGCGGTGTCACCAGCTTTGCCAGCTCCGCGGCTCGCTTTTCGACGGCCTTCTTGGCCAGCCCGCGCAAGTAATCCGGCAGGCAACGCGAGTAGGCATGGAACGGCGTCCCCGGAAAAGGCGCCTGCCCAGCGGCACGCAGCGCGCCGGCTAACAGAAATGAGGAGAAGAGCTCTCTGCGGGTCATGATGTCGAGGATGTCACGAAGGCACCGTCTCCCTCACGGTCGCGGTTCAGCTCCGTTACCGAACCGCGAGCGTAAGCGACCGGTGCTTTTGATTTTTTCACGCTAGAATCCTAGAATATAAACTTCATCGCAAACTGCAGAATGCGCGGATCGCTGGCCGCCAGGATCTGTCCGAAAGACCCATCCGTCACGGTAGTATCGATACCGGGGTGATTCAGACCATTCTTGGTCGAGAGTGGGAAGTTCACGTTGTTGAACAGATTGAAGGCCTCCACACGGAACTGCACCGAAGCACGTTCCGCAAACTTTGTGTCTTTGATAAGAGCCGCGTTCGTCGTGAACGTGCGCGGAGTCCGCAATATGTTCTTCCCCGTGTTGCCGAAGGTCCCAGGCGTATTTACGGTGAACGCAGACGTATTGAAATATTCTTGAACCATCGCCCCGTGGGACCGTCCGGAACCGAGCATTACCGGACCTCCAAGGTAGTCGGCTTTGTCCTCATAGTTCCCGCTAAAAGAATTATCCACGCCGCTGTAAATCGAGAATGGGAACCCGCCCTGCCAGGTCACCGTGCTGCTCAGGTTCCACCCGTTGATGAGTTTGCCCGCCAGCCCCTTGGCGCCGACACGTGGCAATTGATACAAGCCGGAAAACTTGAAGACATTCCGGATATCGTCATCCGACGGACCGTAGTCGAAGTGCCGGTTGAAAGGTACAGTGTTGTCGCCATAAGACCCGCTGAGCGGGGCGAAGTCATCCAGCTCTTTGGCCCAGGTGTAATCCGCTAACAGCGACAGGCCATACGTCAGGCGTTTTTCCACCGTGAGCTGAAGGCCATTGTAGTTCGAGTTAATGTTGGAATCGATCTCGTTCACCGGACCGTAGTTCGGATTCAAACGCCGGGCCTGCTCGTTGTTCGCGTTCGATTGCCCGGGAATGTAAATCACCGGATTGGCCTGATACAGGCCTTCTTCCTGGTCGCCCGTGCCGGACAGATGGGTTCCCTTGTTCCCGACGTACGCCGCGCGCACCAGCCAACTGGCGCCGAGCTGACGTTCCAAGGTCAGGTTCCACAGATAGATCTCCGGCAGGCGATAATTCTGCGCGAAGATCTGATAAAACGTGAGCGGTCCCTGCGGAAAGGGTGCGCTTGAAGAGACCGACTTGTTGAGGCCGCCGAAGAACGCCGGAAATGGGTTGGCCATGCCGGCGCTGCCATAGGGATTTTGAAAATTCACACCGGGCGCTATAACATTCCCGCCACTCACGGTTTGGTACAGATTGACGATCGGAGCAAACGGCGGGATGCCGACTACGTCCTGGAAGGCCACCGTATCGGGCAGGGCGTAGTAGATTCCCGCGCCGCCGCGGATGCTGGTCTTGCCGTCATCCGTCAGCCGGTAAGCGAACCCCAACCGTGGAGCAAAGTTCGCTGCCTGGGTCTTGATGGATGCCGACGGGCAACCCGGATCGTGATTGCTTCCGCCATAGAGCAGGCCCACAGGCGCATTCGGGAATCGCGTGGATTGCGCTCCCGGCACATAACACGCTACCCTTCCTTCGCTGTCTTGATACGGGAACCAGGGATCCCAGCGCAGCCCCAGATTGAGAGTCAGGCGAGGAGTGACGCGCCAATTGTCCTGTACGAATGCGCTCCACTTGATGCCGGTGAAGTTCAGGTAGATGCCGCCGTCCTGCGTGACCAGCTGGGCTTGGCCCAGGATAAAGTCCGCCATGCTGCTGCCCGACAGTGCGCCTTGGAATCCGAATACGCCATTCTCCTGGTAGGTATTGGACATGGGTGCGCGGATGCGCAACGCCTCCGCTCCGAAGTGAAGCTCGTGCTCGCCCTTGATGAACGTGACGTCCTCACGGCCGGTCTGACTGCCACGATTGAAGGCGCCCAGATGATTGCTTTGGATGCTGAAGCCGCCGGCCACGCCGATGGAGAGCTCGCAAGGCGTGGTTTGGGCGATTTCCACGCCGGCTGCTGGAAGGCAGAAGGGTGCGCCCGACGTGGATCCGCCGTTCTGCTGGTTCCATCCGAACCAGGTGTTCAGCAGCAGGTGCAGGGTGACGCTATACGTGTCAGTGAACGCGATGTTCTGCACGCGCACTTTGTTGCCGCCGGCTATCTGCAGCAAGTCGGTCTTCGAAGCATACGCCGGTTGGTTGTAGTTGGTGAAGAAGTACCGGCCGCTGAGTTGATGCTTGCCGCGAATGTAGTCCACCTTGATCATGAATTGGTCGTCGTTCTGGATCTGTGGCGCGCCCGGGTAAGTGAGCTGTTGTCCGGGACCATTGGGCAACGGAATATCGTTCAGCAAATACTGGGACACCGGGCTGAGCCGGCTGGTTGGAATCTGGTTATTCGCGAACGGTGCGTTACCGTTCAGCGGATCGGTAAGCTGTACACCTGCGTCCGAAAAGTTTCCAGTCCGCTCGGCCGCGGTGGGAACGAAAGCAATGGAGCCCTGCGCCGTCTGCCGGATTCGCGTGCCCTGATAGGTGCCGAAGAAAAACAGATGATCCTTCTGGATGGCGCCGCCGATGCTCCCGCCAAACTGGTTGCGCTTCAGCGTATCTTGCGTGGGTGCGAAAAAGTTGCGCGCGTTCAGATCGCCATTGCGCAGAAACTCGAATCCATCGCCGTGAATCTGGTTCGTCCCGGATTTAGTGACGACATTCACCACCCCGCCCACCGAGTTGCCGTACTCCGCGCTCAAATTGCTATCTGCCACGCTGAATTCCTGGATGGCGTCGGGATTCGGGAAAGGCAGGTTTGAGTTGATGTAGCTGTCGTTGTAGTCCACGCCGTCCATCTGATAATTGATGCTACTCGCGGACGTGCCATTGGCTTTCGCGTACTGCTCTCCGGGATACGTTCCGCCTTCGCAGTTGGTGGTGCAATAGTGCGTGGATGCGTCGGTGATGCCAGGAGCCAGGAATACCAATTGTTGGACCTGGCGTCCATCCAGTGGCAGGTCCACAACCTGACGCTGGCTGATTACCTGGCTGACGGTCGCCGATTGCGAAGTCACGAGCGACGCGTCCGCCGAGATGGTGACCTGTTGCGATACCGTGCCAACGCTCAGAGTGATCTTCTGCGTCGCCGCCTGGCCCACCTCGAGCTGGATGCCCGACTGCACGTAAGTGGTGAGCCCAGTTTTCTCGGCGGTCAGTTTGTAGTTCCCGACGGGCAAACGGGAGAAGAGATACTCGCCCGCGGAGTTGGAAGTAACGCTCTGGGTAAATCCGGTTTCTGTGTTCTGCACCGTAATCCTGGCGTCCGGCACGACCGCTCCGGTTTGATCCACCACGCTGCCGCTCAGACTGGCTGTGGTGTATTGAGCGATCGCGCCGTCTGTCAGCAACAAGGTTGCGGCCATAGTTCCGGCGAGAAATACGAATAAGCGACGAGCTTTGTATGTCATATGGGTTCGTTCTTCCTGAAGCGACGTGGGCGTGAGTTGATAAATGCAACAGACTCGGGGTTGCATCTTGGTGCTACTGATAGTAGATAGAGAATACGGTGATTCGGGCCGGTATGTCAAGAGGCTAACACAAGAAATCTCGGTTCGGCTATCGCTCGATGCGAAACTCATTGCCCGCGATCGCTGCCACTCCGCCGTCTCCTTGGGACGTCGACGGCGCAAAGGGGAGCAACGGGAACAAGAGCTCCGCCACCCGATAGGACTCCTCCAGGTGGGGATAACCAGAGAGGATGAACGTCTCGATCCCCAGATCGGAATATTCGAGCAACCGCTGAGCGACGGTTTCGGCGTCGCCAACCAGAGCCGTCCCCGCTCCGCCGCGGACCAGGCCGACGCCCGCCCAAAGATTCGGACTGATCTCCAAATTATCGCGGCTGCCGCCATGCAGCGCGGACATGCGCTTTTGGCCTTCGGAATCGAAACGCGCCAGCGACTTCTGCGCGTTCGCAACGGTCTCATCGTCTACGTACCGGATCAGCTCATTGGCCGCGTTCCACGCATCTTGCGCCGTTTCCCGCACGATAATATGCAGACGAATGCCGAACCGGATGTTGCGGCCCAACTCCTCCGCGCGGCGCCGGACCTGAGCAATCTTTTCGGCGACCAGCGACGGCGGCTCGCCCCAGGTGAGGTAGACATCCACTTGCCTGGCCGCAAGCTCGATCGCAACTTTCGACGAACCGCCAAAATAAAGTGGTGGATGCGGTTTTTGCACGGGCGGGCAAATCACCTTTGCGCCTTCAATGTTCAGATGCTTGCCTCGAAATGTGATAGGCTCGCCGGATAAAGCGCCGCGCCAGACGGTGAGGAATTCGTCGGTGACCTCGTAGCGTTGGTCATGCGAGAGAAACACGCCTTCCGCCTTGGCTTCCTCGGGATCTCCGCCGGTCACCACATTGATCAGCAGGCGGCCTTTCGACAAACGGTCGAACGTGGCGGTCATGCGCGCTGACAACGTGGGGGACATGACGGCGGGACGAACCGCGACCAGAAACTTAAGACGCTCGGTGAGCGGTATAAGCGAAGACGCCACCACCCAGGCGTCCTCGCACGAGTTGCCGGTGGGAAGTAGCACGCCTTCAAAACCGAGTTGGTCGACGGCGCGCGCAATTTGCCCAAGATAGCCGTGATCGGTAACTCGCATCTGGCGAGTAGTGCCGAGGTAGCGGCCATCGCCTTGAGTCGGAATAAACCAGAAAAGTTTCATGGGAAGTTATGTGAGAGTGAGAATCTGTGAAAAAATCAGCGCCGGCACCGACTCCCTCACGGTCGCGGTTCGGTAACGCTCTCTAAACATGAGACATTCTTTCCGAACCGCGAGCGTAAGCGACCGGTGCTTTGATTTTTTCTTGGCTGGTTAGTGAGTCGAGTTCGCCGTCGGTGATTCTTCGTCCTGTTCGATAAGCTTCGAGGGCCATCTGCACCGGGCGCGTCGCTGAAATACCAATCTCGAAACCGGCATTCGGCTTGTTGGTACCGGTGATGGCGTCCAGGAAATTCCGCGTGTGAGCGCGCTCCAAATTTTCCGTCGAGCTCACCGTCTCGGGTGAGCCACTGCGCGGCGTGAACGTGTACCCTTCGCGGGAAATATCCAGCAGGCCCTCGGTCCCTTCGAACAGCACGCTAGGATGATCATTACGAATCGAGAGTACGGAAGATTCAAAGCTCAGGTTCCAGTCGCGGTATTCAATCAGCGCGCTGGTGGTGTCGGGATTGCGGCGCTCGTCCTTGAGGACATAAATTCCTCCCTGAGCCACGGCGGACTGAGGCGCAGCATCATCCAGCATCCATTGCGCTACGTCCACCCAGTGCGTGAGAATGTCGGCCAGGAGCCCTGCCCCGTACTCGGGAAAATAACGCCAGGAATCATACCGGACCGCTTCGTAAGGAATATGCGGCGCGGGTCCGAGAAAACGGTCCCAATCTAATCCCGCGGGTTTTGGCCCGGGCGGGATTTCACGCCTTTGCCACGCGAAGTTGTGCCACACGCAGCGAGCGTATAACACTTTGCCCAGGCGCCCGGTTTGGAAGATTTCCCGCTTCGCCCGCCAATAGTGTGCTCCACTGCGTTGCTGCATGCCGCACTGGAGAATCGTACCGCTTCTTTCAAGAGCTGCGGCCAGTTGGGTTCGTTCCTGCCATTTGTGGATTGTGGGTTTTTCCAGATACACATGTTTGCGCGCCGCGAGAGCCGCGGTTGCCAGGGTGGCGTGCAAGTGATCGGGGGCGGCGATGACAACCGCGTCGACTTCGGGCAGCGCCAGCGCCTCTTCATGCGCCACCAATTGCTTCACGGAATCCGCGATCTTCAACGCTGCCACTGCACGGTTTCGCTGGACATCATAAATGTCGCAGATGGCCACCGGTTCGGTGCGGCTGTCGCCGAGCAAGCCGGCTCCAACTTCACGTCCGCGCCGCCCAACGCCAATCAGCGCCACGCCGATGCGCGAGTTTGCTCCAGCCACGCGGCGATAGGACGCAGCCGTCATGGCTGTGCCGGCAACCCCTTTCATGACTTCGCGTCTGGTGAGCGGGTAGGGCATGAGTTTTAAATATATCCTATTGTCGATCGAATTCGTTCAGTTCCCTGATTTCACCCAAACTGATTGCGCAATGCGGCCATGGCCGGCGCCACCGCGCGCTCACCCGGCTTTGATCCATCTTCTCGCTCCTCTTCTGCCAGAACCCAGCCCTGCCAGCCAGTCTTCTTGAGCAGGGCGGCCACCTGCGCTAACGGAAAGTCTCCGGAGCCGAGCGGGACCTGCTTGCCGTCGCGATAGTCACGCAGGTGCAGACCAATGATCCGCCGATGGTTCTCTTCGAGGAACGCGGGCACATCGGCGCCGCCTTGGAACGCGTGACCGGCGTCCAGCAGGAATCCGATCAGGTTCGGGTCAGTGAGGCGCAACAGGCCGTGGAATTCCCACGCCGAGTTGCTGAATTCCTGGTCGTGATTGTGATACGCGAGCTTCAGTCCGCGCTGCTTCGCCACCTCCCCGGCCTTGTGCAGACCCTCCACTTTGCGCGTCAACTCATTTTCGGTGGACACCGGTGCCCCACTCAGTATCAGCCGTTGCGCCCCCAGTGCCGCGCTCGTTTGGCAGACTCTTTCATACAACTCCGCGGGTGCGATGTGCGTCTTTTCGTCATACTGCAGCAGGAAAATGTGGACACCGAAGAATTGGAGTCCTGATGACGCGATCCTCTGGCGCGCTGACTCGAGATTCGCCGCTTGCGATTCCAGATTGCGGAAACCGGTCTCGAAACCAGTGAAGCCGAATTCGCGAATCTTTTCTAGTACAGAGAGCAGCGAATCGAAGTGAGCCGGGTCCACCGGCCAGGCATTGGTTTGGCAGCCGAGCATGATTCCCGTCGTTGAGCCGGGCAAGAGATAAGATGACGCCAACCCCGTGACGAAAGCTCGGCGAGCTATCATTGGAAACGTCCTATTGTCAATCTACATGATAGACTAACACTTCAGATGCATGCTCCCAGCGCGTCCGCAACGGATTCACGTGTCTCGGCGCCGGATCGCCTGCGGTGGACCATCCTCGCGCTGCTCTTCTCAATTACCGTCATCAATTTCATAGACAGGCAAACGCTCTCCATTCTGGCGCCCAAGCTAAAAGAGAGTTTTCACTTCAACAGCACCGAATACGGCCGCATCGTGGCATGCTTTCAGTTCGGCATGATGGTGGCGGAATTCCCGATGGGAATGTTGATGGACCGTCTGGGCTCGCGGTTCGGTTTTTCCTTCGCCGTGCTGTGGTGGTCCATCGCAACGGGTCTGCATGCTTTCGGCCGCTCGGTGTGGACTTTCGGTCTCCTGCGTTTCTGGATGGGAACGGGTGAGTGCGCCAATTATTCTGGCGCGATGAAAGTGGTGACGCGCTGGTTTCCTGAGAAGGAGAGAACGCTCGCGGTCGGAGTGTTCAATGGCGGCTCGATGATTGGGTCCATCCTGGCGCCGCCCTTGATCGTAGCGCTCAATCAATGGTTCGGATGGCAGATGGCTTTCCTGGTGCCGTCCGTCTTCGGAGTGATTTGGGTGATCTGCTGGCGCCGGGTTTATCATATGTCGGCGAGCCAGGAGCGCAGCCTGCCAGGCAGCGCGGCCACTCAAGCTGTGAGTGCTCTGGCATTGCTGCAGTACCGCCAGACATGGGCGCTGATGTTGTGCCGGTTCCTTGCGGGGCCCGTGATGCAATTCTTCTGGTACTGGATGCCCGATTATCTCTACAACGTTCGCGGCATGAGCCTGGTGGCAATCGGCGCTTTCAGTTGGCTGCCTTATCTGTTGGGCGACGCCGGCAGTATCGGAGGCGGTTGGGCGGCGGGCAAGCTGCTTTCAAAGGGCCACGCGCCGGCGAGGACGCGCGGGATCACGATGACGATCGGCGCAATATGTTGCCTCGCTAGCCTGGCCGTGGTAGCGGCCTCGAACGTTCGGTGGGCCATCGCTATTATCGGCGTGGTGCTGTTCGGCCACACATTCTATTCCGCCAACATGTTCGCTTCCATCAGCGACCTGTTTCCACCCGCCGCCGTTGGGCGTGTCACCGGACTCACGGGCCTGAGCGGCGGGTTGGGCGGCATTTTGTTCCCGCTCGCCACCGGCTATTTGGTGGATCATTATTCGTACGCACCCGCGTTCGCCATTGCCGCGGTGCTGCCGCTTGCCGGAATGTGCGCTCTGTTCTGGCTCGCTCCAGGCCTCGTTCCTGTACGGTTTTCGCACGCGGGTTCTGGCGCCAACAGGCCGTGAGCAGCTTCACGTCAGACGTGAGAGCTATTCTACGCCGAGGCGCTGAGCGGGTAGTGTTGCCATGGGTTGGAGTTGCTGTCCTGTCAACCGGTCACGGTCCCTCCCGGTCCGAAGAATCTCTCGTCTGCTAGCGGCCAAAGTCCCGTTGCTTTTTGCGTGCAGCTTCCTTCATGACGCGTTGTCGTTTCGAGCGTTTTGAGCAAACCGCTGTCCGGGTTTTCGAGATAAACAAAGGTAAGTTGACTGAAGGTGAAATCCGCTAAATTCCTAAAAAGTTGGAGCGGGAGACGGGACTCGAACCCGCGACGTCCAGCTTGGGAATGTGAGCGTCGATTGAAAATAAAGACAATGGCGTCCAGGACGATGATTTCAGGTCTACTGGATTCAGCAACTTCCGAAACCTTGTATTCAGACAGGTCCTTAATGGAGTGGAAATGGAGTGGAAGAATTGGCACTCTGGTGATGAGGATAGGCTTCTCTTCGCACATTTCTTAGGAGAGTGTTTTCCGGCCGCCGAGCATCTTCCTGTAAGCGTCAAGGAGTTGCTCCCGGGCCTGCTTGCCTATGGGATCGGGCAGTTCGGTCGGCTGGTAACGGCGGCAGAGGTCCACGGTTTTGCGAAGGCTCTCGGCAAATTCGATGCAAGGCGGGCAACCAGTAAGATGAGCTTCAATCTCCTGGCAGGCGTCAGAGGGAAGCTCTAGGTCTAGATACTCAGAAAGCAGCGAAAACACCTCCTTGCATTTTTCACTGTGCTCATGCGACGCCATGTCATTTTCCTCGCGCAGGGCTGGTCCGCAGGTATTCATCCAACTTCTGACGGACCGCCAGACGACCGCGATGCAGCCGCGTCTTAACGACATCCTCCGTCAAATCCAGAATTTGGGCGGTCTCCAGCGTAGACAACTCCTCTACATCCCGAAGCAGAATCACCGACCGGTAGTTTTCCGGTAGCTCGCTGATCGCGTGATTGAGCACATGCTTCATTTCCGCCTGCAGCAGTTGGTCATCCGGCAGTCCGGACCAATCGGCGATCTGGAGCTTGACATGGCCACCCTCCCGGTCCATCGCCGGCAGGAATTGGTCAAGCGAGAGCTCCTTCGACGGTGCGAAAACGCTTTTCCGCCGCTTCATCAAGCATGCGTTTTTGGCGATCTGAAAAATCCATGGACGCACCCGTTCGGGTTCACGAAGGTGGTCGAAATTCTCAAACACTTTCAGTAATGTCTCCTGCGCCACTTCTTCGGCGTCTTCTCGCTGGCCGCACATGAGCCAGCTATAGTGGAAAATCTTCGCGCGGAAGTGTTCCACGAAGCGATCGAACGCCTCCGGATTTCCAGCAATCAATTGCCGCGCGAGTTCAACTTCGGTGTCTCGTTCCAAGCCCCGGTTCCGCTTCTGATTGTAGCGGCCTTACCCTGGGCTAGACCGGCCTCCTGTCTCTCAAGATGCAATCAACGCAAAAAGGTGACGCGACCTGTCACCTCGGCACACCAACTGCATCCTGAGATTCAGAAGCAATGAAGAAAACGCTACTTATGCTGGTTTGGTGGTCGCTGCCGGCTGGGGCAGAAGACCCAATGTCATTAAAAGACGCAGTCCGCCTCGCACTGGACAAGAATAAGTCCGTGGAAGCCTCTCGGGCCGCGCAGAGAGTGGCGGAAAGTCGCATCGCGGAGGCGCGGGGCGGCGCCTTGCCAAAGGTCAATTACTCCGAGTCCTGGAGCCGCAGTGACAATCCGGTTTTTGTTTTTTCATCCTTATTGACTCAACATCAGTTCGAGGAGCAGAACTTCCAGCTGGGACCGCTGAACCGCCCCGATTTTCTAAACAATTTCCAATCGCAAGTCACCGCGGACCAAACGCTCTACGACGCAGGTCAGACCAGGCACGCGATTCGCTCGGCTGAGCTAACGAAGGACGTGACCAGTGAGCAGGGGCGGCGGACGCAAATGGAAGTGATCGAAAGCGTGATCCGGTCCTACTACGACGCCGTATTAAGCATGGAACAACTCAATGTAACCGGCCAAGCCCTGCATTCGGCCGAAGCTGACGTGGAGCGCGCCCAGGCGGTCCGTTCCGCGGGAATGTCCACGGACGTCGACGTGCTATCGATCAAGGTTCACTTGGCCGGTGTTCGCGAGCAACAGATCCGGCGTGAAGCGGATCTGGATGTGGCAAGCGCCGCGCTCAACGATGCGCTCGGCCTCCCGCTCGACACCCCGCACTCCTTGACCACGGCACTGACACCATTGAAACTGCCGGAGGGTCTGCTCGCCGACTACGAAAAGAACGCTCTCAGCCAGAGGCCGGAGGCTCGCCAACTGAAGCTCGCAACCAGCTTGGCGGAAAACCAGGCGGCTACAGCGCACAGCAGCTTTCTGCCGCAGGTAGGCGCACATGCTGCATTCGAAGCCGATCGGCAGCGCTTTTACGACAGGGGCGGTGCCAATTGGCTGGTCTCGATCGGACTGCGTTGGAACTTGTTCAATGGCTTCAGCGACAAGGCGCGCATCGAGGAAAGCAAGTCCGCGCTGCGCCAGAGCCAGGCGGAGCAGGAGCGCGCCGGTTCCGCCATTCGGCTCCAGGTTCGCCGCGCGTATGCCGATCTGCGCGCCGCCGCGCAGCGGATTGATGTTGCAAAAGCATCCGTCGCAGAGGCCGAAGAGAGTCTTCGCATCACCCAAAACCGCTACGAAACCGGATTGAGCAACGTTACGGACTTGCTTCGGACGGAGACAGCGGTTCTTGAAGCGCGGACCCGGCACTTGGCAGCCATCCACGATCAACGCATCGCGGCCGCAATGCTGGAACTGGCGGCAGGGACTCTAAACGCGGATTCGGAGGTTTTGAACTAAATGACTAAGCGCCTGTTCCTACTGATTCCGGTTGTGATAGGGCTGGCCGGATGCGGCGAAGCCTCACGCCAAAAGTCCGCCGCCTCTTCCGAGCCCGCCGTTACTGTGTCCACGGTCAACGCAGCTACCGAGACTTGGCCCTCCATCTACGAAGCAACGGGGACGGTGCGTGCCCGCACCTCGGCCGTAATTTCCGCGAAATTGATGGGGTATGTGCGCGAGGTGAAGGTGCAAACCGGTGATCGCGTCCGCGAAGGGCAACTTCTAGTGACGCTCGATACGCGCGATCTGGACATTAGTTCGCGGCGTGCGGAGGCCGCCCGCGAGGAAGTTCGGACGGCCGTGCCCGAGGCCGACAGCGCAGTCGAAGGCGCGAAAGCCAATCTCGACCTGGCAAAGGTGACTTTTGGTCGCATGCAGGACCTGTTCCAAAAAACGTCGATTTCGAACCAGGAATTTGATGAGGCCTCGGCCAAACTCAAGGCTGCGCAAGCCGCCTACCAGATGGCCGCAGCGCGGCGGCTTCAACTAAATTCCAAGCTCGCCGAAGTCGATCAGGAAGTGCGCTCCACCGAAGTAACGCGTAGCTACGCTGATGTTCTGGCGCCCTTTGCCGGCGTGGTTATTTCGAAATCCGTCGATCCTGGCAGCCTGGCTCTCCCCGGAGCTCCTTTGTTCACCATTGAACGCGAGGGCGCCTATCGCCTGGAAGCGTCGGTGGAAGAGTCCCGGTTGGCAGCGATTCGTGTTGGACAGCCGGTGTCGGTCACTCTGGACAGCGTTGATCACGCGCTCGACGCCCGGGTTTCCGAGATTGTCCCCACCGTGGATTCCGCGTCGCGGGCTTACATCGTCAAGATTGATCTACCCGCGGTTCCTGCAATTCGTTCGGGAGTTTTCGGGCGCGCTGTATTCCAACTCGGCAGCCGCTCGCTGCTGGCGATTCCGGATGGCGCCGTCACCGAACGCGGCCAGTTGCAGTCGGCGCTGGTAGCCGATAGCGGGGTTGCCCGCATCCGTCTGATCACAACCGGGCAGAAGATGAAGGATCGCATTGAGGTACTCTCCGGCCTGACCGCTGGTGAAAAGGTGATCTTCCCAGCTCCCGCAGGCCTTGCGGATGGGGCCAAAGTGGAGGTCCGCCCGTGAAGGCAGAACGTACACTCGGCCCTGCCGGAAAGTTCGCCAGCGTTTGGATTGGTTCGAAACTGACGCCGCTGGTCATCGTGGCCTCCCTGCTGCTGGGAGCGTTCGCCGTATGGAAGCTGCCCCGCGAGGAAGAGCCGCAGATCATCGTGCCGATGGTGGATGTCTTCGTCCAGATGCCCGGCGCATCGGCGCGTGAAGTGGAAGAGCGCGTCACCAAACCGATGGAAAAACTGCTGTGGGAGATTCCGGGCGTGGAGTACATCTACTCCACCTCCAGCCCCGGCATGTCCACAGCCATCGTTCGATTCCTGGTTGGACAAGACGAAGAGAAGAGCATCGTGCGCCTGAATCAGAAGCTGAACGCGAACCTGGACCTCATTCCGCCTGGCGCTTCGCTTCCGTTGGTCAAGCCCCGATCCATTGACGACGTGCCAATTCTGGCGCTCACGTTCTGGAGCAAGCGGTACGGCGATTTCGAGCTACGGCGCATCGCGGCACAGGTCGATGACACCATCAAGCAGACTCCGGACGTCTCGGCAGTGGCTCTGATTGGCGGCCAGCGTAGAGAAATTCGCATTGCGCTGGACCCAGGCCGCTTGGGCGCCTACAACCTTTCACCTTTGCAGGTGGTGAGCGCCCTGGGCCTTTCCAATCGAAGGATGCGATCGGGCGAGTTTTCAAATGGCAACCAGCAATATCTCCTGGAAACCGGCAAATTCCTGCGCACCGCTGAGGACGTTCGCAACGTCGTCGCCGGAGTTGCCAATGACAAGCCGATCTTCGTGCGCGACGTCGCCGAGGTGACCGACGGCGGCGAGGAGCCTTCCGAATACGTGCGCTTTTCCAATGGGAAGGGTTTCTACCCGGCCGTCACGATTGCAATTTCCAAGCGGAAGGGAACCAATGCCGTCACGGTGGGCGAGGATGTCCTGCATCGTTTGAAGCCGTTGCGGGGCACCGTAATCCCATCCGATGCCGAAATGACCGTCACACGGAACTACGGAGACACCGCCAAGGAGAAATCGAACGAGTTGCTCTGGCACATGCTGATCGCCGTGATTTCGGTGAGTGTCCTGATTGCCATCACGTTGGGCCTTCGCGAATCACTGATTGTATTCACTGCCATTCCAGTGACGCTGGCTCTGACGCTCACGGTCTTTTATCTCTACGGCTATACGCTCAACCGGATTACGCTCTTTGCATTGATCTTCTCCATCGGCATTCTGGTGGACGACGCCATCGTGGTGGTGGAGAACATCGTGCGCCACTGGCGGATGCCGGCCAATCACGATCGGCCGCCGTTCGAGGTCGCCATCGAGGCTGTGGACGAAGTCGGAAATCCCACCATTCTGGCCACATTGGCCGTGGTCGCCGCGATTTTGCCGATGGCGTTCGTCGGTGGGCTGATGGGACCGTATATGCGTCCCATCCCGATCGGCGCCAGCGCCGCGATGCTCTTTTCATTGCTGGTGGCCTTCATCGTCACGCCGTGGGCTGCTATCAGGATTCTCAAGCCGGGCGGGCATCATGCGGGCGAAAGGGAGGACTTCGTAACGCGGCTGTACCGGCGCTTCATGGGCAGCCTGCTGCACCGGGCCGTCCTGCGATGGAGCTTTGTGGGCGGCGTGGTGGTCTTGCTCGCGGCCTCCGTCTCCCTGTTCTACTTCGGCTTTGTCAAAGTCAAGATGCTGCCGTTCGACAACAAGAGCGAGTTCCAGGTGATCGTCGATATGCCCACGGGCACGACGCTTGAAGAAACGGCGCGCGTGACTCAGTTGCTCGCCGAAGAAACTCAGAAGCAGCGCGAGGTGGTGAATGTCGAGACCTATGTGGGAACGGCGTCGCCCTATAACTTCAACGGACTGGTTCGCCATTACTATCTGAGGCGCGGGCCGAATGTGGCGGACATTCAAGTGAATCTTCTTTCGAAGGGCGCGCGTGATCTGCAAAGTCACGAGATCGCCAAGCAGGTGCGCAATCGCATTCAGCCGATCGCCGAGTTGCCCGCCGCCCGATGGGAGGATTACAAACTTCCGCCGCCGATTCTCCCGCGCTCGCCGGGACATTACCGCGACTGGATTCGCGCGTGCAAAGGCGGAGAACCGGCCTGTTCGAATTTCAGCGTCGCCGCTCCGTACGCCGAATGGGTCACGTTGGGAGCAATCGCATATCGGTTCGAAGGCAAGTTGGAGTATGACGCCAAGGCCAAGCGCTTTACGAATAATGCCGAGGCAAACCAGTACCTGAAGCCCGTATTCCGCAAGGGCTGGGAACTGAAACTGTAGCGGCGATTGGAAAAACGATGAACATCACACGGCGAGATCTGGGAAAGATTGCTCTGGCCGCACTCTCCTCAGGAAAGATATGGGCCAAGCCAAATTCGACTTTCGCAGGCGTGGAAATCGGGATTATTATATCGCCCACCAACTTCCGCGATATCCCACTCCCCGCGGATCAGATCCTCAACAACCTGGTTCAGCTCGGTATCAGCGGAATCGAAATGCAGGACGTGCGAGTGGAGAATTACGCCGGGGCGCCAGCCGCCGCCCGGCTAGCGGAAATCAAGCAGTGGCGCATGGCGGCTTCCATGGACAAGTACCGGGCCCTTCACAAGCTGTACCGCGACGCCGGCGTCAATATCTATGCCTTCCGGCTCGCGACGCTGAACAACGCCATGACGGACCAAGAGCTCGCCTACTTTTTCAACACCGCTGAAGCTCTGGGCGCGCGTCAGATCACGACCGAGCTCCCGGCCGACACGGCGTTAACGCAACGTGTCGGAGATTACGCCGCGAAGCGCAAGATCCGGATGGGTTACCACAACCATACTCAGGTGGACTTCAATAGTTGGGACACGGCCTTGTCCCAATCCAAGTACAACGGGATCAACTTTGATGTCGGCCATTTCGCTGCCGCCGTCAGCCAGTCGCCTATCCCATTCATCCAGAAGTACCACGATCGAATCACGTGCCTGCATCTGAAGGATCGCAAGTTCAAAACCAACGGGGGACAAAACATGGTTTGGGGCCAGGGCGATACGCCGCTCAAAGAAATCCTGGTGCTGATGAAGAAAGAAAAGTACCGCTTCCCGGCCGGCATCGAGCTGGAATACCGTATCCCGGAAGGGTCCACCACGATGGCCGAGATTGCAAAGTGCCTGGAGTTTTGCAAGCAAGCGCTGGCGTAGGAAAGCGCAACGTCCGATTCGCGAGTCTGACTCGAGAGCCTGATGGTTGCGCGCGCGTCGCGTGCTTGTCTCTCTCTGCAGTGAAGCCTCACTTTTTCTGCGAGGGTGCGGGCGCCGATCCCGTCGCCGGGTTGTAATGCGGATTGTCAGGGTTGTTGGGGACGTCGATCGGTTGCACAGCGGGCGCAGGCTTCGCGCTTTCGAGCCACGCTGTGTATGCCAGATCTCGCAGAAAACTCGCGCCGGAAGCCAGACGCGTACAAACCAATTTCCTCGCCTCGGCATCTGAGCGGTCTTTGAATGCCGCACGCAAGTCCAGGCGATATACATCCTCGACAAATCCGCGGGCTTCGATCATATGATCGAGGATCGCAGTCCAAGGGTCATCCAAATGCCGTGGGGCTTTGTTCATGTAAGGCAACACGTCGGCTTCCGTGACCTGGATCAGATCGACATAAGCCGACTCAAACCGTCCATGGATTTCCGGATCGCGCGTATAGCCTTTCGGATTCTCGCCTTCCCATCCATCGTGATGTCTGGAGTTGTGCAGAGGCATCGCGGCATCGGCGACGTAGTGCCCCAACCATCCCATGTAGAATGCGACATCATTCGCCAGATAAGTTTTCACCTGGTCGTCGCCACGAAACAGAGGCGATATCGAGCCATACATGCCTGCGATGTCTCTGTATCGCGACGTTCGGTCCTTTCCATCGGCCAGGCGATAGAGCCGCATTCCGGCCTTCATGCGCTCATATCCTTCCATCATTGAGTAGGCTTGCAGTCCGGTGTAGCGGATATTGAGAAGCTTGGCGCGCTCGGGGTTGGACTTGCTCACTCGAAGGTACTCGTCATAGACTCGCAACGTAAACTCTGTCCGGGAGCGCGGGATCTCTTTCATGAAGTCGAAGGCCTCGGTGTACCAGCCGTGATTCGGGTCTTCGGAGATTCGGAGATACGGCTCGCTGGGGCTCCGCCAAGTGTCGGGAATTGGGCCAAGATGACCGATGTATCCCTTGTAGGCTTTCAGGAACTCGGGACCATCGGCTCCAATCGCTTCTACCGCGGCCAGGTTCGCCACCGTATGCCCGCGGAAGCCCCAGGCATCGAGCTGCTGAAAATTGAGCAGCCCAAGGCTAATCACCGCCGCTATCTTGCGCAACCAACACATAGACGAAAGATGCATGAAGACACGCTAGCAGGGCATTATTAATTTCTGATGAACCAAATGGGCCGAAAGCTGCGCTCGCACTCAAAGTTTAAAGATTGTTCCGCTCGAAGTCTCGGCGGTGTTCAATAAATTCCTGTAACTAGTCTTTTTCCATTATTGTCGTGACCGCCACCGATCCGTAGACTGATGAGAGTTAGTTTCAGGGAGGTTTTTACAACTAATGCGAAAATTCGCCTTGCTACTCGTGTGTCTGTGCGTATTGGTGAGAGCTCAGGCCCCCATCGGGACACTGGAAGGGCAGATCACCGACCCAGCCGCGGCGCTGGTGTCGAACGCCGAAGTCAGCGTACACAACACACAAACAGGTCTCACGCGTACAATCCGTTCCTCGCGCCAGGGAGCGTTTCATTTCTCCGACCTGCCGGTCGGTTTGTATCTGCTCGACGTGAAGGCTCAGGGATTCGCGCCGTATTCCGCGTCGTCCATTCGCCTCGACATCGGCCAAGTCGTGTCCTGGCCAGTCCAATTGCGGATCGCCGGCGAACACAGCGTGGTGAATGTCTCCGGAGAGGCTGTGATGGTGGACACCAGCCCGACCATCGGCAATGTGGTTTCCGAGAAACAAGTGGTGGACCTTCCTTTGAATGGGCGCGACCTGACTCAACTCGGCTTGCTGCAGCCCGGAGTGACTCCTATGACTGCAGGTCTTGCTGAAGCTGGTGGAATCGCGCGCAGCGGCCAAGCCTACGCGGTCAATGGGCAGCGACCGGAATCGAATAACTATCTGCTGGATGGCGCCAGCAACGTGGACAGCGTGAATGGCGGATACGCCCTGCGCACGCCGGTGGACGCCGTGAATGAATTCCGTATTCTTTCACTGAACGCGCCGGCCGAATATGGCGATACCAGCGGCGCGACAACATCGGTAGTTACTAAATCGGGTGGCAATGCGTTTCATGGCGACATCTACGAGTTCCTGCGGAACGACGCCATGGACTCGCGCAATTTCTTCGCCGCCCAAACCGAACCGCTGCACCGCAATCAATATGGCGCCACATTGGGCGGACCCATCCGCAAGGAAAAGGATTTCTTCTTCCTCTACTTCGAAGGGCAGCGCGATTCCGAAGGCAAAACCCAGGCAGCTATTGTGCCCACCGCCGCGGAGCGTGCAGGCGATTTCTCAGGTCTCACCAATCCTGCCACTGGACAGCCCGTTCCCCTCATCAACGAGTTCACTGGCCAGCCCTTCCCGGGCAATAAGATTCCGGCGGCCCTGCAGAATCCGATCGCTCTCGCGGCAGAACAACTTTATCCACTGCCCAATATCGGCGCCAATGTATTTGAATCCACCCAACTCGGATCGACCAACTACAACCAGGGCGGCTTCCGGCTGGATCACTACTTCAGATCGAGCGACCAATTCTTCGTGCGGTACTCCACATCGTCTCTGCATCAGCTTGACCCGCTGCCCATCGGCGGAGCCGGCGTTCCCGGTTTTCCGGTTACCGACGACATACGCACCAACTCCGCCACCACGACATGGGTCCACTTGATTTCGCCGCAAACCGTGCAAACCGTGCGCGGCTCTTTCTTCCGGAATGTGTTCCTGAATGGACAGGCGCAGAATCACACGCCCGGCAGCGCCCTTGGGTTCCAATACCAGCCCACGCTGGGGCTGAACGATGGTGTTCCGTATTTGATCGTGAGCGGTTACGCATCGCTCGGAAATCCGATTACTGGTCCGCAGAACACCTATCAGAACGACTTCCAGGGATCTTACTCCGTCGCCATGACCCGCGGCCGTCACAACCTCAAGTTCGGCGCCGATATCACCCGCGAGCAGATCAACGCACTTTTCGGAATCGCTACGAACGGCTTCTTCGTGTTCGCCCCCTTTCCCGCCAGCGATTCCTTCGCCAGTTTTCTGCTAGGGCAATCGGTGCAGTTCTTCCAGGGCGGCGGCGAGTTCGACCGCGGGCTTCGCAAGTGGGTCACGGCAGGGTACGCGCAGGATGAGTTCCGGATCACGCCGCGCCTGACTCTCAACCTCGGCCTGCGGTACGAAGTCAACACGCCCTACACTGATATCCGGAATCGGATGAATGCATGGGAGCCGGGTAAGCAATCCAAGGTTTATCCGCAAGCGCCGGAAGGTTTGCTATTTCCAGGTGATCCTGGGGTGCCGGCCGGCATCGCCCCGGTGGACTATCACGAGTTCATGCCGCGCGTGGGCCTGGCCTGGGATCCGTTCGGTGATAACAAGACCACCGTGCGCGCCGGCTACGGTATTTTCTACGATGGTTTTACTAACGGCACGGGAGGTCCGCTGCAAGGGGCTATCAGCGCGTTACCATGGACTCAGGCGTACCAGTTGCCCGGTCCGGGATTCAACGTGGCCAATCCCTATGGAACTTCTCCAACCCCATTTGGCGGCCAGAACTTTGTCGCGCCCGCCACCGTGCTCACAGTGCAATCGGGAGCGCTGCCGCCCTATTCGCAGAACTGGAATTTTTCGATCGAGCGCACCATCGCCAAGGACTATCTTCTCGACATTCGCTATGTAGGTAACAAAGGCACTCATCTGCCGCGTTTTATCGAAGCCAATCCCTCTATCTACGGGCCGGGTGTCAACGCGAACAACAACAACGAAATCCGTCAGTACACCACATGCAACGCCGCGGGCATCTGCAATTACGGATCGGTAGGATTGATCGCCGATGACTCCAGTTCCACCTACCACGCGCTGGAAATTGCTTTTTCGCGGCAGTACTCGCACGGCTTGAGCTTCCTGGCCTCCTAATGGTTCTCGAAGAGTCTGGATTATATCTCCACGCTGAACGTAGCCGGTTCGGCGCCGACGCTGGTGGCCGGCGAGAATGATCTGGCGCAAAACCCGTTCGACTTGCGGGCCGAGCATGGACCGTCGCTGTTCGATGCCAGGAGCCGGTTCGTGTTCAGCGGAACCTGGGCCCTGCCGCGCTGGCACGACGCGCCGCGAGCCGCGGCGTTGATTACGAACGGCTGGCAGCTCAATACCATCACCAGCATTTCCAGTGGCACGCCGTTTACCGTCTACGACAGCGCCGACGTTTCCCTGCAGGGCAGCGCGCCCGAAATCTCCGGCTTCTACTCCAGCCGGCCGGACCTGGTTTCCGATCCAAACTCGGGGCAGCCGCACACGCCGAACGAATGGGTGAGCCGTGCGCCTTTTCTACAACTGAACCCGGTTACGCAGGCTGGCCAGTTCGGCAATGAGGGGCGTAACGTGGTGCGCGGTCCGGGCATCGCGGACGTCGATCTCTCGCTGTTCAAGTACTTCAACATTGACGAGAGCCGGCGGGTGCAATTCCGCGCCGAATGCTTCAATTTGCTGAACCATCCGAATTTCGGGCTGCCAGAGAACGACCTGGAGTCTCCGGCGTTCGGTCAGATTTTGCAGGCGGGTCCTCCGCGCCTGCTGCAACTAGCGCTCAAGTTCGTCTTTTAAGAATCTGCGAACGACATGGCCGCCGGTTTTGCAGTTAGGCTGGCGGCGTGACCAGGTGGTGGTGCAGCGGAGGTTCTGATGCGTAGTTCGGCAGGAAGACGAACATGTTTCTCAGCCAGTTCTTCGCCGTCGCGACGGTTCATGATCTGCAAGAGAAGTTGGAACGAACGCCTGCCTAATTCATTAGTGTCTTGAGCCACCGTTGTGAGACTGGGGCTAAAATACCTGTTCCAGATGTAATCGTCGAAACTGATCACGCTGACCTGATCCGGGATATTGACCTTCTTTTCATCCAAAGCCTGTATGAGCCCAAAGAGCAGCTTGCTATTGCTCACCAGGATGGCCGTCGGAGGCGCCGCAAGGTTCAACAAGTCGCGGCCAGCCAGGATTCCATTCTCGATAGCGATGCCATTGCACGACAGGTACTCTTCATGAATAGGAAGGTGCGATTCCTGCATCGCCTTACGAAAACCCTCGAGACGATCCCGGTGTGGAGAAAGGCCGAGATGGCCCACCAGCATCGCGATTCGTTTGTGGCCCAGTTCGATCAGGTGCCTCGCTCCCGCATAGCCGGCCTGAACATTGTCTGTACTTACCGTTCCTTCTGCGGCTGCAGCGGGAACACGGTCTACGAACACCATGGGAAAGCGGCGCCGGAGCATGGTGTCATAAGCGGTCGAATTCGCACAGCAGGCCAGCAAAACCCCGTCGACACGCCGTGAGAAAAGGGACGAAAGATGGTTGCGTTCCTCAGCAGCATCTTCGCTCGAATCGCAGAGCAGCACAGAGTAACCGGTCTCTCGAGCAGCTTCTTCGATCCCTCGAACAACCTCCGGGTAGAACGCATTTGTGATGTCAGGAATGACGACGCCAATGACATTCGTGCGCCCCGTCTTGAGACTGCGAGCGACCTCATCCGGATGATAGTCGAGGGCGGCCATGGCCGCTTCAACCCGAACCTTTCGTTCGGAACTAACGTTCGCGCTCGAATTGATGACAGCCGAAACGGTCGCAATGGAGACGCCAGCCAACCGGGCAACGTCGCGCATCGTGTGTTTTGTGCGTCCTTCCATACCGAAATGCTTCCCTACCATAGCACGCACTATCGAAACGTTTCAACTCTTTCGCTGCGCATGCTGTTATGCGAAATAGCTCGAATTTCGTAACGTTTCGCTCGACAAATTCATGTACCATGCTGTATCATCACTTTTTGAAACTTGCGCGCGTCAAGGCCTGAAAGGACCATCTCACAATGACGTTGAAACATTTCCTGATTGGTGCGTTTCTCGCGGCGGCCTGCCTTTTGGCGGTAGCGCAGGAGGCTCCTTACGGCCTCACGGCCGATCTCAGCAACCTATACAGGCTTTCGAACGCAAAGACTTTCTCTATTAGTCCGGAGAATCTGACTGGAGCGAAAGGCCACGGAGGAACGGCTTTGGAGGGAGGCGCGTCCAACGCGGCTCGCGACCTTGGACAGGGCTGGAAGGTGAATCCGTTTGTCGTCATCAAGCCCAAGCAGACGTTTGTGCTTGCGGACATCGACGGACAAGGAGCCATTCAGCATATTTGGATGACGCCCACCGGTACCTGGCGGTTCTCAATCCTGAGAATGTATTGGGATGACGAGAAGGATCCTTCCGTGGAAGTGCCCGTCGGAGACTTCTTCGCCATGGGGTGGGGAGTTTACTCCAGGCTGTCGTCACTGGCGGTATGCGTCAATCCGGGCAGCGCCTTCAACTCCTACTGGCCGATGCCCTTTCGCAAAAAAGCGAAGATCACTGTTGAGAACCTGGATGACGAGGCCATGGTGATCTACTATCAGATCGACTACACACAGACGCAGGTTCCCAAGGACGCCGCGTACTTCCATGCGCAGTTCCGAAGGGTAAATCCGCTCCCTTATAAAGATGTCTACACCATCCTCGACAATGTAAAAGGGAAGGGGCAATACGTGGGAACCTATCTCGCCTACGGTGTTCACAACAACGGCTGGTGGGGCGAGGGAGAAATCAAGTTCTACATGGACGGCGACAAGGCCTTCCCTACGATTAACGGAACCGGGACGGAAGATTATTTCGGCGGATCGTATAACTTCGAGAATCAGGAAAAAAAGCAGTATGAGGAGTTCACTTCGCCGTACAGCGGCTTGATTCAGGTGATCAAGCCGGATGGTCTCTACAAAACGCAGCAACGATTTGGCCTGTATCGATGGCACATCGCAGATCCGGTCCGTTTTGACACCGATCTGCGCGTGACCATTCAAGCTCTGGGCTGGCGCGCCGGCGGCCGCTATCTTCCATTGCAGGACGATATCTCATCGGTGGCCTTCTGGTATCAGACCGAGCCGCACGCGGCCTTCCCGCCGCTTCCCGACAAAGAATACCTGGAAGAGAATTGAGAAGAATGGGAGACACTGTGAGAGTCCAGCAAAAGCTATTACTAATTCTCTGTGGAGTTTTCGTGACAAGTACAAATGCGGCCGTGCATGTGGAGAAGACCAGCTATAAGGGGTGGAACAACTGCTACAAAGTTGCGAACGGAGACGTTGAGCTCATCGTAACTGGGGACGTTGGTCCTCGGATTATTCGATTCGGATTCATCGGCGGACAGAATCTGTTCAAGGAGTATCCGGAACAGCTCGGGAAAAGCGGAGAAGAAAAGTTTCAACTGCGCGGCGGCGACCGTGTTTGGAAAGCTCCGGAAGATCCAGTGGCGACTTGGGCTCCGGACAATGTTCCGGTTGAAATCCGAGTGACACCGAATGGCCTGGTGGCTCGCGCGCCCATCGAACCGCTGACCGGTCTGCAAAAAGAAATTGAGATCGCTCTTGCCTCATCCGGGACCGAGGTGACGGTGTCCCATCGAATTACAAATCACTCCTTGTTCCCGTTGGAATTTGCTCCCTGGGTGCTCACAATGATGGCGCAGGGCGGAGTTGCCGTCACTGGATTTCCGCCGCGCGGGCATCACCCGCAAAATCTGGAAGCAACCAACCCGCTGGTGATGTGGGCGTATACCAATCTCGCGGATCCACGCTGGAAGTTCACACGGAAATACTTGACGCTGAGACAGGACCCGAATAACAACGATGCACAAAAACTCGGGCTGTTCAATGTGGACACGTGGGCCGCTTACCTGTTGAATGGCGAGGCGTTCGTGAAGCGGGCAACGGCGGATGCTTCGAAAACCTATCCCGATTTCGGCTGCTCATTTGAAACCTTCACCAATAACGAGTTTCTCGAGATGGAAACGCTTGGCCCGCTGACCAATGTGCTTCCCGGGAAAACGGTGGAGCAGGTGGAGCATTGGGCCCTCTATCGCGACGTGAAGCCCGCGGGATTGACGGACGAAGAACTGACGCGAGTGCTGCTTCCGTTCTTAGGGAAATGAACACCAGAAGCCCGAGCATTTTTGTCGGCCGTGACGGAAAGAGTCTGCTCGTTACGTTCATCCTGGTGAGCTCGCTGTTTCTGCTCTGGGGATTCTGCAACGGGATGATCGATGTGATGGACAAGCACTTCCAGGAGGAACTCTCGCTCAGCAAAGCGCAATCCGCCTGGGTGCAATTCGCACACTACCTGGGTTACTTCCTGATGTCGCTGCCGGCCGGGTGGTTGGCGATCAAGCTGGGATATAAGGGCGGGATTATTACGGGTCTACTGCTGGTTGCGCTAGGAGGATTCTGGTTCATTCCAGCGACGAAAATCAATGGCATGGTGCACAGCGGACAAGTATCCTCCACCACCGCTTTCATCGCGTTCCTGGCGGGCGTTTGCATCATCGCCAGCGGGCTCACGTTTCTGGAGACCATCGCGAATCCGTACACAACGGTATTGGGCGATCAGCGATACGCAGCGACGCGGATCAATCTCGCCCAATCGTGTAACGGCATCGGCTGGATTCTTGGCCCGATCGCCGGCAGTCTGTTTTTTTATTCCAAGAATGTCCAGGGCGTGAGCACCGGCAACCAGACGCTGTACATTCCCTACGCCGCCGTTGGCGTGGTGGTGATTGTCCTGGCGGTGGTTTTCTACTTCGCCAATATCCCCGACATAAAGGCCGAGGATGATTATCATCTCGACGACACTGTTCGGGGCGCGGCGAAATCAATCTGGGCGCATCCGCATTTCGTTCTGGCTGTCGTCGCTCAATTTCTATATGTCGCGGCGCAGGCTGGCATCTTCAGCTTCTTCATCAATTACATGACGGCCGAGGTTCCGCCGATTCCGGCCGGGTGGCAGTCGGGTCTCGGCACACTTTCGACGCACGCCGGAATCCTGCAGGGCTGGCTTTTGGGATGGTTCGAAACAAGCAAGGCTGCAGTACTCGTGCTCAGCAACAAAGGCGCATCCAACCTGGCATCCCTTGGATTTGTGTGCTTTTTAGTGGGCCGGTTTTCGGGCGCCGCGTTGCTGAAAAGATTTGCTGCTCACAAGCTGCTGGGGCTCTATGGCGTGATGAACGTGATCGCGACGTTCCTGGTCTTCTGCAAACTCGGCTGGTTATCGGTGACTTGCGTTTTCCTGAGCTATTTCTTTATGTCGATCATGTTCCCGACGATCTTCGCGCTGGGAATATTCGGTCTTGGCGCGCAGGCGAAGAAGGCATCCTCATTCATCGTCATGGCGATTGTCGGTGGCGCCCTGCTGCCGAAACTAATGGGTTATGTCGCCGATGAATTCGACATGTCGCGCGGCTTCATCGTGCCGATGGTTTGTTTCGTCTTCATTGCCTTTTACGGTTTTAACTGGCCGAAGTTCAGCAAAACGGAGTTGCTGCGCGGCGAGCAGGTTTCGCTCGGCAGCTAGGCCTGTGATCGCCAAGCTCATTTGTTTTTTCATACGGAGAACAATCATGGAACATTCGGAAATCATTCTGATCGCAAGCGGCGACCAGCGGCTCTCGGCGAATCGTGAGTGCTGGCCGGCGCAAAAAGCAGTGGAGGACGCAGTGATCGCCGCCATTCAAAAAGAAGGGCGAACGGTGCGCCGTGGCCATCCATACGATGAGAGCCAGGGACACGGTTTCATACATAGCCAGCGGCATGGCATGGAAGTTTTTCGGCAGATCCCGCGAGACGCGCCACTGGTGGTGGTGGAGGCGGTTTGGCAATATAGCTATCATGTCTTGCCTGGTCTGATCACGCACCAAGGGCCAATTCTGACAGTCGCGAACTGGTCCGGACAATGGCCGGGACTGGTCGGAATGCTCAATCTGAACGGATCTCTGGCGAAAGCCGGCGTCACTTATAGCACTTTGTGGAGCGCAGACTTCGAGGACGACTTTTTTGTGACGGGACTTCGCCGATGGCTAACCGGTGAAACAATTGTCCACGACAGCAGCCACGTTCACCCGCTTTCCGATGTTCGGCTTCCTTCGGAGCCGGAGCGGATCGGCCGTGGCCTTGGGCGCCAACTCAGGGAAGAAAAAGCCATCATGGGTGTGTTCGATGAGGGCTGCATGGGAATGTATAACGCCATCATCCCTGACGAGCTGCTGCAACGCACCGGCATATATAAGGAGAGGCTGAGTCAATCGGCGCTTTATGCCGCGATGTGTTCGGTGCCAGAAAATGAAGCGCAAATGGTTCGGCGCTGGCTGGACGCCAAGGGGTTAAAGTTCAAGACCGGTCCCGACCCAGCGGCCAATCTTACCGATGAACAGATCCTGCAACAATGCCGTATGTATATTTCGGCGGTTCGGATTGCCGATACTTTCGGCTGCGATGTGATCGGCATTCAGTATCAGCAGGGTCTCAAGGACCTCTGCCCCGCCTCAGACCTGGCGGAAGGCCTTCTCAACAATGTCGACCGGCCACCGGTGAATGCCGCCGGCAACGGACGAGTGCTGTTCGAGAACTGCGCAGTTCCGCATTTCAACGAAGCCGACGAATGCGCAGGCCTGGACGCTTTGGTTACTAATCGTGTCTGGCGCTGCCTGGGGCTCGATCCGGAAACGACGCTCCACGATATACGCTACGGGGAGCCGCTCAGCATCGATGGTCGAGAGGAGTTCGTTTGGTTGTTTGAGATTTCAGGCGCCGTTCCTCCCAATCATCTGGTGAACGGCTACGCGGGAGCTACCAGCGAACGTCAACCTCCCATGTACTTCCCACTCGGCGGCGGGACGATCAAAGGTGTCAGCAAGCCGGGCGAGATTGTTTGGAGCAGAATCTTTGTGGAGGACGGCTGTTTGAAGGCTGACCTGGGCCGTGGTTCCTCCGTTGCCCTTCCTGATTCTGAAAACGCGCGCCGGTGGGCCATCACAACGCCTCAGTGGCCCATCATGAATGGCGTCCTGAACGGAGTGAACCGCGACCAGCTCATGGGCCGTCATAAGGCGAATCATATTCAGGTGGCGTATGCATCCGACTCTGAGAAAGCTGATAACGCGCTAGCTGCGAAAGCCGCCATGCTGGACGAAATCGGAATCCAGATAAACATCTGCGGAAGTGTGAGCTTTGGAAACTGACTGCCTGCTCACTTCCTTAACATTACTTCAGTGGATTTGATGACCACCTCGACCGTGTCACCCTTCTTGAGCTTCATGTCTTCCGCGCTCCGGCGGGTGATCACGCTGTCGATTGTGTTCTTGCCGACCTTGACCACGACATGGGCCATGATGTCACCCAGGTTGATCTTCGTAATCCGACCTTTGAGTTGATTCCTTGCTGATAGAGCCATAAGCCAACGATACACCCATTGCCGGGGTTTTAGTGGGCTGTCGGCGAAAGAACTTTAGCATCGAAATCCCAGGCGTTCGCATGAGTGCGAACGCGGCAAAACACGAGTGTTCGCGCCACGCGTAGCGCACGCACCTTTGCGTGCCGCGTCGCCACTCCTGGCGACGCACGGCAGTAGTAAAGATTCAGCAACGACAGCCCGCTAGTTGTCGGCAGGTTTCTCCACGTGGTCGATGACGTAATACTCCACCGGTCCCTTCTGCGCCTCCAGCTTGAGACCAAGTTGCTGCTTCAAGGCGTCGAAGATGGACGGGCGATCGAGGAATCCGGGCGGCAGGTTCTCTTTGGGAAAATCCGGCGGGAGCTCCGGCGCAAATGACAGCGTGAAGTCGTAGAACTTATCCAGGCCGGTCTTGTCAATTACGGGGCGCTCATCCCTCTGGAGGACGGTGTTCCCGAGCCACCAAGAGAAGTATTGCATGGGAACCCTCTTCCCAGTAATGACGCCGCCAGGGCCGCCTTGGATCGGAATATCGGAAAACCGATCGCTGTCGCTAATCTTCATTTTCGACCCCGATTTATCCAGCGTCAGTAAATACACCGGACCTTCTTTGACCTCTTTATGAAATTTCAGCATCGAGCCAGCCCGGACCGCCCGTGATCTGCCGCAGTGGGATCTTATACATCAAACTGATCATCAGCTTTACGGGAACGTTCTCCGCTTTATACTCCTGGCCTCCGGGCTGCGGTTTATTCCGCCGCCGCGCGCACCTGCTTTGGAGGGCCTGATGGACGATACTTCGAACGTCAGCCGGACCGGCGGACGTGACACAGTTCGTGCGCGAGGATGGCTTGTAGCTGGTCCGGCGACAGGCGTTCTAAAATCCCTTCCGGCAGTAGCAATACCGGCTTGAAGATCCCGAAGACGCCAGGCTCCAAAGGCACGGGGGAAGACAGTGCTCTAACAGGTATGTCCAACGACAAAGGAGATGCTGCGCGGACGGCCGACCGAATATTCCTCCACCGAGCCAACCACGCAAAGAGAACCGCCGTGAAGCCGCAAACCCAAATCGCAAGTAAACTTTCTGGCGCCCGGCTTGCCACCGAAGGGACAGCCAAGTGTGGCGCTGTTGCCGACGGCGCGAAGGGCTGGCTGATCTCTTCCATTGCGACAGGCAACGGCGATTGCGCGATAGATGCGGCTGTCCGCCATTCAAATTGACTGCCCATGCTTACCAGCAATGCAAAGGGAATGAGGAACTTGACTGATGCCGCCAGCCAGAGGCCGTACCGAACCTGGGCACGTTGCTTTCTCAATACCAAGCTCAAAAGTCCAGCCGTCGCCGCCAACAGAGTGGATTGCCACAGGTGGTTGGCTAGGGGTGTCAGGTTCGCCGGAATCATTTTGATTTGTCCTTTCTCGCTAGCTTCTTCAGAGCTTGTTCGGCTTCCTTCACGTCGTCGAGTGTGAGCTGGCCGGATTCAATCAGGTGCGCCATCACCGGTTTGGTCCGGCCTCCAAAGAGTCCCAGCAATTCGTCTATCAACTTCCCTTGCGCTTCGCCGCGGGAAATGGCCGCCTCGAATATGTTCGCGTTGCTGATCCTTTTGACACAGCGCACCGCTTTCTTGGACTCCAGCCGATAGACGGTGGTTTGCACGGTGGTGTAGGCCGGCCGGCGAGTTTCCGGAAATGCTTCTTGAACTTCGCGAATGGAGCAAGCGCCGCGGTTCCACAAGGTCTCCATGATTTGAAGTTCGAGCTTGGTTAATTTTGGCAGCGACATAGCAGTGCTGATGTTTGTTACGTTCAGTCTACTATACACATAGTTGGATGGCAAGCATTTCTTGGCCGTGCTTCAAATCCCATTCAGCAGTTGCTCCGGATTTAGCGGCCCGTGGAAGACGATATTGCGAGGAGCGGCTTGGTACGCAAGGGCTCCGAGATAGTTCGGCGCAGGGTCCAGGTGTTGGAGAGTCCATTCGGCAGCGGCGCTGACGTCGTCACCGATATGAACAAACTTCGCCGGAGCATCCCGGGAGAACGTCACTTGGAATTGATCCAGCGGAAGGTACAGACCGTCGCCAATCGCTTTGATGTACGCTTCTTTCCGCGTCCAGCAGCGGAAGAAAGCGTCTCTGGCCGATACTTTGTCGCCGATCGATAACAACTCCGCGGCTTCCGCCTTTGAAAAGTAATGCGAAGCAACCTGCTCGATTTCTGGAATGTCTCGCAACTCTTCGACATCGACGCCAATCTCACGGTCAACCGTGAAGGCGTAGAGGGCCAAGCCACCCGAGTGCGCCATGTTGAAGCGGATCCGGGAGCCACCTTGGAGCATGGGCTTGCCTCTAGGGCCGAATTCAAATCCGACGTCTCGAGGCTGACACTGCAGCAAATGCGCCAGCAGCAGGCGTAGCGCTCCCTGTGAAAACTCATAGGATCGTGTCAAATAGTCGAAAACGAACCGATCCGCTCGCGCAACCTCGCTGGGCGAAAGTAAACATCTGTAAGCGTGGCTCACTTCCGCCGGAGCGTTCAGCCAAACGGCCCAGACGTGCACCTCGGTATGACCTGGAACAAGATCAATGTCGTTCATAACGTTGGAGGATGCCGTCCTCGGTAGTCTCAACCTTTCTTAGACCTCAACATCCATTTTGTACTAGTAGAACTGAACCGCCAAAGCCATGAAAAATGGGCTTCAGCGACGAGAAACAATGCTAAGATAATTGCCAATCAGACAATTCAAAAGGCAAGCCCCGAGGGCTGGTTCGGTCGAACTGTCCTTGTGCGAGCCATGGAAGAACAGGAGTGTTACTGCTGGTTGCCCGTGTAGTGTTCCGGACCGCATCGCTGTCGTTTGATCCACGCTCGCCCGCCTGCCAGTACTGCCATGGTAATACTCCGGCCTTCATTCACAGTACTGAAGATTCATTCAAGTTCGGCGTAGCGCAGGCATAATGAGTTGACTTAACTATGGCCATCTCACCCCAGCAAAATTTCATTGGCAGCAATTACACTTCTTCCGCTGGAACTTTCACGCTGCAGATCCACGAGGGCAACGGTAAGCGGCGAGCCTGTGTGGCGGACCTAGTGATGGAAGCAGCCAGGTCAAACTCGGAAGCCATCGCGATTTCAGCCGGTGCGCAGACGATGACCTACGGCGATCTGGCGGCGCAATCGATGCGTCTGGCAAGCTATCTGATCGCGCTTGGCGCGGGGTCCGAGGCGCCAGTAGCACTTTGCTTGGAACGCTCCGCTGATTTCGTCGTGTCGGCGCTTGCGGCGCTGGCTGCGGGCGCGGCGTATCTTCCTTTAGATCCCACGTGGCCGGCGGCGCGTTTGCGCACGATCCTGGATGACGCTCAAGTTCCTCTGGTGATCTCGCGTGGCGGCCTGGCGGCGCGCGCGCGTGCGAACGGAGCACGCACTATCGATCTTGACACGGCCGCCCATGAAATCAAGCGCTGCGATTCTCTGGCCGAGCCGGTTGCAATCACGCGAGACAAGCTGGCCTACATTATTTACACATCAGGATCCACCGGTGAGCCAAAGGGTGTAGAGGTTACCCATGGCAATCTGTTGAATCTCATCTTCTGGCATCGGGATACGTTTGGTATCACGTCCGGCGATCGGGCCAGCCATCTGGCCGGCGTCGGCTTTGACGCCGCTGTTTGGGAGATCTGGCCGCATTTGACAGCGGGCGCAACCTTGGTGCTGGTGGATGAGCAGGCGCGGACATCGGCGGAGCTCCTGAGCGAATGGCTGGTCAAAGATGGCATCACTGTGGCATTCGTTCCGACCATCCTCGCCGAACCCATGCTGGCCCAGCATTGGCCGTCCCATATATCGTTGCGGTATTTGCTCACGGGCGGTGAAGCGCTGCATCGCCATCCCTCGCCGGGGCTTCCATTCACCGTAGTGAACAACTATGGACCGACCGAGTGTACAGTTGTCGCCACTTCCGGGATACTTCCAGCCTCAGGAGCAACGGAATTGCCGCCCTGCATCGGCAGGCCAATTGCGAACACGCAGATCCACATTCTCGACGGCAACCGACGCCCTATCGCGCGAGGCCAAGTAGGCGAAATCTACATCGCTGGAACCAGCGTCGCGCGCGGATATCGCAACCAACCTAAGATCACCGCGGAACGCTTGTTGCGGGATTCCTTCAACACCCTCGCCGGCTTGCGGATGTATCGAACGGGCGACCTGGGTTGTTTTCTTCCGGACGGACAAATTGGATTCCGCGGCCGCGTGGACAATCAGGAGCAACTTCACGGTCACCGGGTGGAAACCGACGAGATCGTCTGCGCGCTGAACCGTCATCCGGCCGTTGCAGCCAGCGCTGTTGTAGCGCGCGGCCACGCCTGTTCCAAGAGCCTTGTTGCGTATGTGGTGCCGCGTGAAAGCTTGGCGCCATCGGCGTCCAGTTTGCGCGAATTCCTGGCCGCGAGTCTGCCTCATTATATGGTGCCGTCCGCGTTCGTTCAGATTTCCTCGCTACCCTCCAACTCAAACGGCAAGCTGGACCGCGGGGCTCTTCCCGATCCGGATGCCAAGAATCGGATCGAGGACGCGGGCTATCGCGCGCCAAGTACGCCCACCGAAGAGCAGCTGGTCCAAATTTTGAGCAGGCTGCTCGGGGTGGAACGCGTCGGCGCCGACGATAATTTTTTCCTGCTCGGGTTTCACTCCCTGCTTGCCACTCAGGTTGCCACACGAGTACACGAGCGCTTCGGCATTCAACTAGGTCTTCGCCACCTGTTCGAAGCCAAAACTGTGGCGCGCCTGGCTGCGGAAGTCGATCGCCAGCTGATCGAGAAACTCAACTCGATGAGTGATGAAGAGGTTGCTCGGCACCTGGCCAGTTAGCTCAGGACGAAATCAATGGATGCCGGCCTCAGTTTGTGTCAGCTCATGGAGCCGGATGTCATGGCTTCCCCCTACCGGTTGTATCGGGAACTGCGTGAAGCCGATCCCGTGCATTGGGATGCTTTCCTGCATGCGTGGGTAGTTACGCGGTATGCTGACATTGTAACGGTCCTGAGCCGCTTGTCGGCTGACCGAACGCTCACAGCGGAGAAGTTGGACGACATGGGCCTCGGGGCAATGAATCCAATCATTCAGGTCATGTCCCGGCAAATGTTGTTCCGGGATCCGCCTGTTCACACGAGATTGAGAAACCTCTGCGCCGCAGCGTTTACTCCCGCGCGGGTCGCGGTATTGCGCGGGCATATTCAGGACATCGCGGACAGCCTGATTGCCCGTTTCATCGGCAAAGGAAGAGCGGATATCGTGGCTGAATTGGCCGCGCCGATGCCCGCCATCGTTACCGCCGAAATGCTGGGCGTTCCGGTGAGCGATCACGAAAAGCTGAAGCAATGGTCCATCGATTTCGCGGAGATTCTGGGGAATTTTCAACACCAGCCGGATCGCGTTTCGCGCGTGGCAAGCAGCGTCCGCGATATGACCGAATATTTCCGGGCGGCAATTCGAGAACAGGAGGTCAATCCCCACGAAGGGCTGGTGAACTCCCTGGTAAAGGCCGAAGTGGACGGAGTCCGGCTGACCGAAGAGGAAATCATCGCCAACTCCATACTCACAATGATAGGCGGACAGGAAACGGCCACGAATTTAATCGGCAGCGGATTGCTGACGCTGCTGCAGCACCCCGAACAACTGCGCATGCTTCAGGACGACCCGTCCCTCATTCCTATGGCAGTGGAGGAATTGCTGCGATATGAAAGTCCCATCCAGCATACGGCACGTGTGGCGCAAGAAGACTTTGTGCTGGGCGGTAAACTTATCCGCCGCGGCCAGTCCGTATTGGCGGTTCTGGCGGCGGGAAATCGCGATCCGGAACGCTTCTCAAATCCGGACGTGCTCGATTTGAAGCGTGGAGATAAAGGGCACCTGGCGTTCGGTTGGGCGGCGCATTTTTGCTTCGGTGCACCGCTCGCGCGCATGGAAGGACAGATCGCCTTCAGCACCCTTTTGCGGTGGTTGAAGAATTTGGCATTGGCTTCCGAGGATTTTGTTTGGCGCGAGAATCTCGGCTTACGGGGACTCAGCGGCCTGCCGGTTCGGTTCGACCTGCCGGGTGATGAATTCGCGGCTTCCCGCCTCGCGCTGGTCCGAGAGTAACCCATGCCAGGCTCCAACACGAGCTCCGAAGCCCGGCGGCAACTGCTCGAAGGATTTCGGCGCGGCGAACTACAAGCCTCCAGCGACGCACTTGGGCCGCTGACTCCCCGGGCACCTGAGGCGCAGGTTCCGCTATCACCCGACCTGGAGCAACTTTGGCTTCATGACCGGTTGGCCGGCGGCGCTCCCGTCAATAACGAATCTGTCACGATTCACAAGCGGGGACCGCTGGACCCGGTTGTTCTCGAACGCTGCTTCAACGAGATTGCCCGCCGTCATGAGATCTGGCGATCTGCGTTCCCCATGATCGATGGGAAAGTCATTCAGCGAATCGATTCGAATGTTCAGGCGTCTCTGCCGTTCATCGACCTCAGTCACCTTCCCGTCGGGGAACGGGAAGCGGAAGCCATTCGAATCGCAACCGAAGATGCTTGCCGGCCCTTTGATCTCAACGTCGCGCCTCTATTTCGCGTGCTCCTGGTTCGATATTCTGAAGCTTACCACCGGATTTATCTCACCGTGCACCGTCTGATCTTCGATTGCGCGACGATAGATCATGTGCTGATTGGGGAGTTGGCCTCCCTATACAACGCGTATTCTACCGGCCAGCCGTCTCCGCTTCCGGAACTCCATTTCCAGTACAGCGATTACGCCGCGTGGAAGCGGCGCCAGAGCGCCGGTGGCAGTCCCCTTGCCCAAATGGAATACTGGCGCCAGATCCTTTCAGGGGATCTGCCTCCGTTAGAGCTCCCTACCGACCTGCCACGTCCCGCCACGTCTACCTGGCGGAGCGGAATGGAAATCTGCTCGATACCAGCGCAGTTGATCGAAGCGCTTAAGGAGTTGGGCAGAAGCGAGGGTGCGACGCTTTACATGACGCTTCTGGCCGCGTTCCAGGTTCTGCTCTCTCGTTATTCCGGAGGAGACGAAATCATCATAGGCGGCAAGACAAATACGCGCACCCGGCCCGAGTTTGAACCCCTGGTGGGCTCTTTTGTGAATACGATTGTTTTCCGAAGCCACATCGGAGGCGGACCGTCATTCCGTGAGTTCCTGGGACAAGTCAAAGGTACCGTCCTGGGCGCCCTGGCTCACAGTGAGATTCCGTTCGACGATGTCGTGCGCGAACTGGCGCCCAAGCGCGACTCCAACCGTTACCCCATTTTCCAAGTTCTGTTCTCGATGCGGGCGCCCTATGGGGATTTTCCGGAAGGTTGGAACGTCACCGACATGGAAGTCCACAGCGGTGCCTCCTGTTTCGACCTCTTCATTGAGTTCTTAGAGCACCCCCAGGGCTTGACGGGACGATTCGTGTACAGCACCGATCTTTTTGACCGTGCCACGATCCAACGCTTCCAGAAGAATTTTCAAGTGCTGTTGCAAGAGCTGGTCTCGAACCCGGACCAAGCTGTCTCCGAAGCACAGTTACTCACTGCGGAGGAACGGCATACCCTGCTCGTGGACTGGAACAATACCAGCAAAAGCTTCCCCAGGCTTCTTATTCACGAGCTGTTCGAGGATCAGGTAGAGAGAAACCCCGATCACCCAGCGCTTGTTTTTCGCGGCCAGCAGTTATCGTATGCCGAACTGAATTCCCGCTCGAACAAGCTGGCGCGCCAGCTTCGCGAAAACGGGACGGCGAGCGGATCCCTGGTGGGCGTCTACCTGGAGCGGTCGTTCGAAATGGTGGTGGCGCTGGTCGCCATTTTGAAATCCGGCGCCGCCTATGTCCCCTACGATCCGGACCTTCCGTTGTCTCGCCTCAACACGATGATTGAGGATTCCCACCCCGTGTGTGTGATCACTCAGCAAAAGTTGAGTGGAAATTTGGCTGGGTACACTGGGGACACGCTCCTTCTCGATTCAGGCTGCGAAGTTATTGACGGTCAACCGGGATCGAATCTCCGGATACCGGTAGATCCACGGGACGCCATCTATGCCATTTACACGTCCGGGTCGACCGGTGTTCCCAACGCCGCGATAAATACCCACGAAGCGGTGGCGAACCGCATTCTGTGGATGCAGGATCAATACCCGCTCGGAACCAGCGATCGTATCCTGCAGAAGACTCCTTACAGCTTCGACGTATCAGTTTGGGAGTTCTTCTGGCCCATTGTGACCGGCGCCACGCTTGTTATCGCCGAGCCAGGCCGTCACGGAGATTCGGCTTATGTCGCTGACCTGGTCAGCGCCGCGGGGATCACGGCGATTCATTTCGTGCCCTCCATGCTTCGGGAATTTCTCGATGCCCCCAACCTGGCAGGTTGCGGCTCGCTCAAGCGGGTCTTCTCGAGCGGTGAAGCATTGCCGCCTGACCTGCGGCAGAAATTTTATCGGTTGCTCGAAGCGGAGTTGCACAATCTGTACGGACCCACGGAAGCGGCCGTGGATGTGACCTATTGGGACTGTGCCAACCCAATGCCTTGCGCAACCGTGCCGATCGGACGGCCAATTGCGAACGTCAAAGCATACATACTAGACCGCCATCTGGCGCCGGTCCCTATCGGCGTTGCAGGCGAACTACACCTCGGGGGCGTCGCAATCGCTCGCGGATATCTGAACCGGCCTGAACTCACCGCCGCACGGTTCATTCCGGATCCATTTGATAAAAACCCGCATGCGCGTCTTTATAAGACAGGCGATCGAGCGCGCTTTCTAGCCGACGGGAATATTGAATACCTCGGCCGGCTCGACACTCAGGTGAAGCTGCATGGTATTCGGATCGAGCTCGGGGACATTGAAACGACTTTACTCGAGCGGGTCCGGGCTGCGGCCGTGGTGTTGAGGGAAGATGGCAGCGGCGGCCCACGGCTGGTGGCATACGTGATCCCGAATGAACCCGAGTTGGATGTGCCCGCGTTGCGTGTGTACTTGAGAGAGCGGCTCCCTGGATACATGATCCCGGCGGCGTTTGTCGCCGTGAAATCTCTTCCCAAAACTACCAGCGGAAAACTCGATAAAAAGGCGCTTCCGGCGCCTGAGTTGGAGCCTATATCGCGGGAGTTCGTCCCGCCCAGTGACGAGATCGAGGAACGTTTGGCGAACTTGTGGCAGGACTTGCTGTCGGTCCCCTCCATCAGCGTCACTGACAACTATTTCGATCTGGGCGGCCACTCTTTGTTAGCCCTGAAGCTTTTCTCGGACATCAAGTTCTGTTTCCAGATCGATTTGCCGCTGGCGACCTTGTTCTATGCGCCGACCGTGCGGGCCATGGCGGCGACAATTCGCGATTCCGGTGCACGCCAAACGGCCTCACCGGTTGTCCCTATTCAACCCAAAGGCAACAAGCCGGCGATTTATTGTATTGGCCCTCTGAACGGTGAGGTAATCCTATTTAGACGGCTGGCGCTGGAGCTCGGACAAGACCAGCCCCTGTACGGACTTCAGCCGTTCAGCCTGGTCGACCGCCTTTCCACGGTGGAAACACTAGCAGCCAGCTATATTGAACAACTTCGGCAATGGGGCGAGCGCCGGCCGTTCTGCCTGATGGGCTATTCTTTCGGTGGTTTGGTGGCCGTGGAGATGGCTCGGCAATTGCGGAAAATTGGAGCCGAGCCACCGATCGTGGCGCTCATCGACTCCAGCTACCTGGCCGGCTCGAAAGCTCAGGAGCCTTGGAGGGACCGGCTACGGCGTTACCGTCATCACGTGGACCAAATCGCACACGGGGCAAAGGGCCTGGGTTCTTTGGTGGAGCGAATGCGATGGCACTCTCTTCGTCTAATACACAGAGTTTCCACAAACATAGGTGTCGAGCCTCCGAAAATCGCGAACGACATCTCCCGCCGCCAACTCCTTGCTGGCGAGAATTATCGTGCAAAACCATATCCGGGGAGGGTCTATGTGTTTAAGGCAGAATCGCGCCCGGAGTTTTTCGGCGCCGATCCGGATTTGGGGTGGGGAAAGGTCCTTTCTGATTTGTGGATCGAAGAGGTCCCTGGAGATCACGGGACGATCAACACCGGGACGAACCTGAAGGTCCTGGCACGAAAACTGGCAGCGGCCCTTGGAGATTCGACCAGCTTCGAGAGTGCAGGGACGGCGGCTGCCGCACGGCACGCCACCGTCGGCGGCACGAATTCGCTTCCCCAATCAGAAAAGCTTCCGCTATAACTTTGCCGCTGACAGATACTTGATCTCAGAGGACGGCCGCCGGGCCCGCATTACTCGGGGAGTAACATGGAAATCCGTAGTGTAGCCGGCAAATGAAGCGGATTGCGATGCCATACCAACAGCGATAAGCGGGATCATTTTTTATTGGATGGGCCGCGGCGACACCAGTCCAATAGCCGGTTGCAAAGCCGCGCCAGCCGGGGTATAGTTCATCTTCTATGGTTCGAACTCTCAGGCTCATTCTGATTCTCGCGGGCGCTTGCGCCTTACCCCTCTTGTCACAGCCGCAAAGCCGGCTTGAGGATTTGCACGGCAAGACCATCCTGCTCTTCACTCCGCATCCGGACGACGACACGTTCTGCTGCGCGGGCACGCTCGCTCTCCTCGCCAAAGGGGGCAACCGCATCCGCATCGTGATTTACACCAACGACGACAAGGGCTCCTACGATCCGGAAATGACCAGCGAACACCTGGCTCGAATCCGGATGCACGAAGAAGAGGAGGCCTGCCGCATCATAGCCATTCCCAAGGAGAGCATTTCCTGGCTCGAATACCACGATGGCATGTTGGAATATGCCAATACGCGGGATCTGGTGGAGGAGGTTACCAAAATCATCCGGCAGGTTCGTCCGGACGTGGTGCTATCCATCGATCCGGGCACCACCTATGTCCGCTGGCACAAAACCGACCATCGAATGGCAGCGAACAATACCCTCGACGCCATTCGGGCCGCTGAGTGGCACCTCTACTTCCCGAATCAACTACTGCACGAAGGCTTGCAGCCATACCTGGTGCCGCAAGAATTCTATTACTACGTGACCGATAAAGATGCTAACTATTGGGTGAACATCGATAGCGTCGTCGAAAAGAAGCTGGACGCGGCGATGGCGCACGTCAGCCAGTGGGAACCATCCATTCACCATTACCGGCCGGATTGGGACAAAGCGGATCTGGAGAAGACAAAAGCGGAATTGCGAGCCCAGATCTTGAAAAAGGACGGGCACTACGTAGAGGCGTTCCGGATCACGACAGGCTTCAACCAGGAATAACGCAATCATGTCTTTGATGCGACGCGCCTATTGGTGTGGTGTCCTCCTGCTGGTTCCGTCGTTGGGCCGAGCTGCCGAATTTCTGCATCCACTCGACGCGCTCACTGCTGACGAGTACACCGCGGTTTTCGAAACCATGAAGTCCTCGGGACACCTCGACGCCGTTAGCCGCTTTGCCGGGGTCAACCTGCACGAGCCTCCCAAGCAGGAAGTGCTGCGGTGGAAGCAGGGCGATCCGTTCCGGCGAGAGGCG
>CABEDY010000373.1_pt1 | contig 57448 bp, 57 predicted proteins | sample 3423171 | NCBI WGS metagenome assembly CABEDY01 (sample SAMEA5534333, study PRJEB31848) | metagenome | biome: tundra; feature: field; material: soil | place: USA | collected 2013-05 | depth 0.15 m | reverse complement strand
CAACACGGACTGAAGATTGCGCGCAGCTTTCAGATCGTAATCCAAACTCTGTTCGCGCTTGGCCAGTTCCTGATACAACCTGGCATTCTCCACCGAACTGGCGATTTGGGGTGCGAGCAAAGCCAGCAGCCGCGAATGATCCTCAGTGAAATAGCCCACCCGTTCGGCTTCAAGATCCATCACGCCCACCACGCGATCCTGCACGATGAGCGGCACCGCGATTTCCGATCGCATATCGGGGTGCGATGCGATATAGCGCGGGTCGGCAGCGGTATCGGCCGCGCGAACAATCTCTCGCGATACCGCTGCGGCGCCGGTGATGCCCTTGCCGAGCGGAATGTTGTCGATGGCCACTCGCTGGTCGTAGCGCTCGCTGAAACGATGCGTAAGGACCTTGCGCTCGGCGTCCAGCAGCAGAATGCTAAAGGCATCAAAGGCCACCAGCGCGTGAATGGTTACCGCGATCTTGCCGAGCAGCTCATTCAGATCCAGAATGGAGCTGAACTCTTGCGACAGGTTGGCCAGCGTCTTGAGCGTACGGTTCTGGCGATCCACTCTGCGATAGAGCCGCGCGTTATCGATGGAAACCGCAACGCGTGCGGCGATCAACTGAAGCAGTGCGCGGTCCTGCTCGCGATAAGTGTCGAGACGCGTGGATTGCAGGTCGATGACGCCCACCAATTTTCCGCGCGCGATCATGGGAACAGCCAGCTCGGCTTGGACGGCGTCGAGAGCCGGCAGATAGCGCGGGTCCTTACGGACATCGCCCACCAGGACCGGCTGGCGAGTGGCTGCGGCAGCGCCGGTAATCCCTTCGCCGATCGGCAGCACCAGGTTCTTGACTACCTCTTCGCGGTGTCCAATGGCGTGCCGGATGCTCAAAGTGCGCTGGCGCTCGCTGTAAAGAAGAATGGCGAACAGGTCGTAAGGGATCACCTCTTTGACGATGGTGGCTACGTTCGCCATGATGCGGTCCAAGTCGAGAGTTTCCGCGGTAGCGGTGGAAACTTCCAGCAGGAAATCCAGCAGTTCGGCGCGCTCCTGGAATCGGACAGTGGATTTGCGGGCGAGGGTGGCCATTAGTTATTCGCCGGAGTGGGGCGGACCCCCTGGTCCGCGCGGGTCCCCCTGGACCCGCTGCCTCAAGCATTGACAAATACCAGCAGCTGGCCGGCGTCGGCCGCGGACCAGGGGTCCGCCCCACTTTGCATTTGTACGCCCCATATTAATAACCCGCAGTTCCCCCTTCTGGATGGCCGGCCGTCGCTTCCACGATTTTTACGCTGGCGCTAGCTCCGATGCGGGTGGCTCCGGCGGCGGCCATTTTTTTCAGATCGTCAAGCGTGCGAATACCGCCCGAGGCTTTCACGCCCATCTCAGGGCCTACAGCCAGGCGCATCAGCTCCACATCGTGTACGGTTGCGCCAGAAGGACCAAAACCGGTAGAGGTTTTCACAAAATCCGCCCCAGCCATTTTGGCCAGCGTGCTGGCCATCACCTTTTGATTGTCATCGAGGAGAGCCGTTTCGAGAATCACTTTGACGATCGCGCAGGCGCGATGAGCCACGCCCACTACCGCGGCGATGTCGGATCTCACGGCGTCATAATCGCCGCCGCGGAGGGCTCCCACATTTTGCACCATGTCGATTTCTTGCGCGCCCACGCGCAGCGCTGCTTCTGTCTCGGCGACTTTGGCTTCGGTGGAGGTGGCGCCCAGCGGGAAGCCAACAACGGTGCACACTTTCACCGGGCATCCGGCCAGTTCAGCGGCCACTAGCGGAACCCAATATGGATTGATACACACGCTGGCGAAATTGTATTTGCGCGCTTCGCGGCAAACTTTGATGATGTCATCCCTAGTGGCATCGGCTCTGAGCAGCGTGTGATCGATGAGGCCGGCGATCGAGGGATCGATTCCGGTGAGTGTGTCACTGGCCGAGAGGCCCGCCGCACTGCCGGTGCGCGCAAGGATTTCCTCGCCAATCTGCTCGACTAATCGATCTAACTCAGCGGCGTCCAATTTTTTACGGCCTTCTCGATTTCCGTGATCTTCTGTACTCTGGCGGCATGGCGTCCACCCGCGAACGGAGTGGTGAGCCAGACCCGCAAGACGTCTTCGGCAAGGCTCGCAGTCAATAGCCGGCCACCAAGCGTAAGTACATTGGAATCATTATGTTCCCGGCTATTTCGAGCAGCAGCTTTATCATAGCACAGGGCCGCGCGAATGCCTGGAAATTTGTTGGCGACGATGGCAGAGCCGATACCCGCTCGGTCGATAATTACGCCGCGCGCCGCCTGGCCCCGTGCGACAATTTCAGCAACTTGACGCGCGATGTCGGGGTAGTCGGCTGGCTTCTCCTCATGAACTCCGACATCCTGGATGTCGAGTGCCAGCTCTTTGAAGATTGGCTTTAGTTTTTCCTTGAGCGCGAAGCCGCCGTGATCGGAGCCGAGCGCGATGATTTGGGTCGGCGAAGCGCTCGAGTTTAGTTCCTCTGCGGAAACTTCCACTAGCTTGACGCCACGGTCCTTCGCTAGGTCGCGAGCTGAGGGCGTGATGATGGAGCCGGCTGCGATCTTGAACTCGCCGGTCTCGGGAACATCGGCCTCGGTAATGACTTTTCGCACTAATCAGACAGGATAGCGCGGTGGGTGCGTGTGGTGAGATTAGGCTTTCACAGGCGCGTAAAGCCGATAGAAGCGATGATGGTAAGAGCGACAGCGGAACGGATATAAGAAAGCTAGAGTTAGGAGCCAATCCAAAGATGTTCGCCGGGTCGCTCGACGTACACAACTCCAGTGGCACTTGGGGCATATTTGGTAAGAGTGCATACTCATCAGACTCGTTGAAGTGGCTCGTTGTTTCAGACGCTGGTAATGTGAGGATTGTGTTACTCAGTCATTGAAAAACGTTAGATTGCCGGTGCTGGTCAGTTCAGAATGTGGGGCAGGTTGTCAAACCTGCGCGACGATTGTCAATCGGCGCAACTGCGCGGGTTAACAACCCGCGCGCAGGATGGCATCCCAATGCCACTTAGTTTTCCCAAAACTGCTCAGTCTGCATTCTTGGTGGGGCGGACCCCCTGGTCCGCAGCCGACGCCCACGTCGGCTTGCTGGGTTTGGATGAATCTGATTTCATTGGCGAGGAGCGGGTCCAGGGGGACCCGCGCAGACCAGGGGTCTGCCCCACGACTGCATCTGGATCCCCAGTTTTGGGAAAACTAAGTGACATTGGGATGGCATCCTGCCCCACAGATGCGCTGAGCTAAAATAAAAGTACAGGGAGACAGTCTGCACCACCACAGCCATCATCACGGAACCGGACAAATTCTGAAGTGGTCTTTCTACGCGACCCTTCTGTTCTCGGTGATTGAGCTGTTCGCGGGAATTCGCGCCAGCAGCTTGGCGCTAGTTTCCGACGCCGGCCACAATTTTACAGACGCCCTGGCCATCGCTCTGGCCGCGCTTGGCTTCCGTCTCCAGTCCAAACCCGCCGATAGCGTGAAGACCTATGGCTACCATCGCGCCGGTGTTCTCACCGCGTTCGCGAATGCATTGACGCTGATCGGAATCTCGCTCTTTATCTTCTACGAAGCCTGGCAGCGCTTTTTGCATCCGCAAGCCGTTGCCGAATGGACCATGCTGGGTGTCGCCGCGGGCGGCCTGGTATTGAACGGCGCCATTATGTGGGGCCTCCACCGCGACAAAGACCACGACTTGAACATTCGCGCCGCATTCATGCACATGCTGGGCGACGCGGTCAGCTCCCTCGCAATCATGATCGGCGCGGTGGCCATTCATTTCACCGGACTCGAAATTATCGACCCGGTGCTATCGGTATTGATCGGAGTACTGATCATCTGGACGGCTTGGGATATCATCCAGGAGTCCCTGAACGTGCTGCTGGAAGGCCTTCCGCGTGGGTTGGAGCTGAACGAAGTGTGCGTTTCGATGCGGCAAATTGATGGCGTGATCGATGTCCATGATGTTCATATCTGGAGCCTCGGATCGAACGCCCATGCGTTGAGTTGTCACGTGTTGATCGAAGACATGCCGCCATCGGAGAGTAATGCCATCCTCCAACGCGTGAATGAGCTGCTCAGCAATTTCCACATTCATCACTGCACCATCCAGTTTGAGCACACCAAGTGCGCTCTCTCCGACACCCCGTGCTCCATCGTAGCCACCACGCATCACCACGAACACGGACACTAACTTGGCGCTTGATTTGTCCCCTTGCTGACGCGCGGGGCTACAACACGCTGACGAATCCATTCAGGTAGCCCCGCGCGTCAGCAAGGGGACGCAGATTACCGTTCTTTACACGCTTGGCGTGTAACCTCGCTCGCCGGGGTACCATCTCTAGAGTAGGATCGAGAGGTCCTAACAAGGAGAAAAGAATGAAGTTTCGTTTAATATTGCTTTCCTGTGCCCTGGCGCTCGCGGCTTTCGCTGCCGACGTCACTGGCAAATGGACCTATGAAATGCAGGGTCGCAACGGCGCGATGACCGGGACCATTAACCTGAAGGCCGATGGCAGCACGCTCACTGGTACCGTCTCCGGACGCGGCGGCGAGACCGAGATTTCCGACGGCAAGATCGATGGCGACACAGTATCGTTCTCGGTGGTTCGTGAGATCAACGGAAACAAGATGGTTATGAAGTACACCGGCACGGTAACTGGGGAAGGTATCAAGTTCAAAGTGCAGAGCGAAGGCTCCGACCGTCCGGCGCGCGAGTTCGTCGCAAAGAAAGTCAGCGCTACCTAACGGCATTAGCTGGTACACATTCTGACTTCTTCTTCCTGTATGCTTCGAAGGAAGGAGAATCATGGCCACTACTTCTCAGCCGCCTCTGCCACCCAAGAAGAGCAACGCATTGTTGTGGGTTCTGGTTGGCATAGGCGGCTTTTTTCTGCTAATCGCGCTGGTTGTGGTTGGGGGGATTGCATACGTCGCCCGGAATCCAACGCTGGTGATGTCCAAGATGATTACCGCAGCGAATCCCAACGTCGAAGTAATCTCGGTGAATAAGGGCAGCCAGCAAATTACTCTTCGGGACAAAAAAACCGGCGAGAGTTATAACATCACCTTCGACGATGTCAAGAACGGCAAATTCAGCATGAAGGGCAGCAACGGTCGAGCCACGTTTACCATGGGCGGCAAAGCGAAGGCGCCAGCGTGGGTTCCCGAGTATCCCGGTTCCGATCCGCAATCCGCGTTTTCCGCGCGAGGCCAAGACGGCGACAGCGGGACTTTCACGTTTAAGACGCGAGACTCTTCGGACAAGGTCACCAAGTTCTACCAGGATCAGCTTCCGAGCTCCGGTTTAAAGATTACCAGCAACGTGACAACTAGCGGGTCCGGTAGCATGCTGGTGGCTGAGGATGATGCGAAGAGACACACGGTTACCGTGATTGTTAGCGCGGACAGCAACAACACTACGGTCGCAGTGACGTACGCGAACAAATAGCCAGCCATTCCTCCGCCCGCGTGCGCAGCGATGCTTTCGTGCAGGCCTCGGGATACAGATCGCCAATTACAGCGATCGAATCTGCGCCTGCTTCGAGGACCGCAGGAGCAGTTTCGCGAGTGATCCCGCCGATGGCGACCAGCGGTTTGCTGGTGATTGCGCGCAAGGTGCGCAATTGATCGATGCCAACTAAGGGATCCGGATTCAGCTTCGAACCGGTTGGAAAAATGGGCCCGATCGCCAGGTAGTCGACGGGTTCCCGATCGCCCGCGCGTAGCTGCTGTTGGTTGTGTGTTGAAAAGCCAATGATGGCGTCGGTCATTCTGCGGGCATCGGCTGGCGCGAGATCGTCCTGGCCGAGGTGCACGCCGGCTCCGAGCAGCATGGCGATATCAGCGCGGTCATTGATGACGAAGAGGGCGTGTGCGGCGCTGCAGAGTCCGGCGATGCGTTGGGCGTCTTCGAAAACATCGCGCGAGAAGAATCCTTTGTGGCGAAACTGAAGGACGCACGCCCCGGCTTCCAGAATTGCTTCCGCGGCCTGGACTACCGGGAGCCTGCGCCGCGCGAGCAGCTCCAGATCCAGCACCGGATAAAATCCGGTGACCTTATACTCACCGTGGGGCGGACCCCCTGGTCCGCGGCCGACGCCCTCGTCGGCCTGTTCGGTCGAAATGCGGGTCCAGGGGGACCCGCGCGGACCAGGGGGTCCGCCCCACATTTCCGCTAGGGCGATCGCTCCATACAGGACGCTATCGTCACCCAGCTCAGCGGGCACTATGTCGATTCGCGCGCGCGACCAGGACGTGATCTGCCTCCGCAGCTCCTCGCGCAGGGGAACGAATAGCGCATCGCCAGCTTTGCTGATACCGCCCCCGACAACAATCCGCGCGGGATTGAGCAACATGATCGCCGCCTTGAGGCCCATTGCAAGGTCCACCACGTAGCGCTTCACAAACTCCGGATCGCGCAGCAACTCCTCGGCTGGCCGGCCATAATCGCGTTCCAGCCACAGCCCGCCGCACATCCGTTCGAAGCAGCCATGCCATCCGCACAGGCATTCAGGACCGCCGGGCCGGATCACAATGTGCCCCAGCTCGCCGGCGTAAGAATCCGCGCCGCGGTAAATGATCTCGCCGCTCGGAATGATGCCGCCGCCAATTCCAGTCGAAAGCGTCATGTAGAACAGCGGGCGAAAGCCGCGGCCGGCTCCATAGAGCGCTTCTCCTAGAGCGCCGACGTTGGCGTCGTTATCCATCACAGGCGCCAGACCCAGCGTCTTTTCCAAGTGCCGTGGCAGATCGAAATCGCTCCATCCGCCGACGTGCGTGGAAAGCGCGATGCGCTGCCGGGAGAACTCCACTGGCCCGCCGAATCCGATACCGCAGCGCTCGAACTGATAGCGGCTCGACCAATCCCGGACAATAGCCGCGATTTGATCGAGCATCCATTCGCGGCCGCCCTCGCGATCCGTCGCGCGCGAGGCGCGTTCCAGCATGCGGGGGCCGTCAAAAACCGCCATGCTGAACTTGGTCCCACCGATATCGATTGCGAGCGTGCTCATTCGCGAGCGGCGGCCAACACTTCGGCGGGACTGGCCGTGCCGGTCCCATGTTTCATGATGGTGATGGAAGCGATCAGATTCCCGAAGCGCGCTGCCTCCGTGGCCGATCCAGTGATCGCTAATGCCATGGCGGCGCCAGCGGAGAAGCTGTCACCGGCGCCGCAGATGTCCACGGGGTGTTCCACTGTTCGCGCCGGCACCATTGTCTCGCCGGTGTCTTCCACCACCAACACACCTTGCGCCCCCTTGGTGACGAACATCAAGCGCGACCCGGCGTGAGCGCGAAGACGCTGGTAATCGACGTCGCCGAAAAGGCCGATCGAGGCGGCGTCAGCCTCCTGCTCATTCGGTTTGAGAGTCATTTTCTGAAAGCGCTCGACGCGGACGCGGGAGTCCACCCAAATCACTTTGTCGGGATTGCTTTCCGCGATTTTTAACAGCCGTTCGCGCACCGCGGGCGTCACCACGCCACCCTGTTTAGTCTCGGCCTGGTCAGAAACGAAAAGAACATCGAAGGTTTCGGCGAAGTTGTCCAGGTGGACGAGAACCTGCTTTTCAACCGAAGCCGGTAGAGGCCGGGCGTTGATGTAATCCACTCGCGGTTGATCTTCCTCGCCGGTGGTCGCATTGATCAACTTGGTGTAGGTAAACGTAGGAACCTCGCTGGCGCGCACCAAAAGGTCGGTGGAAATGCCCCGCGAGTTCAGCGAACGCGTTAGCTCCCAGGCAAAACCGTCCTCTCCGATCGCGCCCAACACAGCCAGACGTGTAATTCCAAGCGCCGCAAGATTGTTCCCCACCGTGCCCCCGCCGCCGGGCGACACCTCGCTCGACACCACTCCCAAGCGTGGAATCTTGGTCTCACGCGACAGTTCGGCCGCCGCGGGATCGTAGATGCAGCGGCGGTCCAGGCAAATGTCGCCAACAATCAGTGCCGAGTAGCGTGGAAAGGCCGCAAGAATTTCCGCCGTAATCATTCTGTTGCGAGTAGTGAACGGCGAAGCGCCGGCACGGTAGCGCGGTGCTCGCCTCGAAAATAGAAACTTTCGCCGCCGTCCGCCACGGTACGGACCAGCATGGTCTTGTGAGGACGGAAGAAATAACCCGGATCGCTCTTTGCGAGTTCCTTGCGATAATCGCCTTGTATCGGACAGATATCGAACACGGCAGTCGTGAAATGTTGTATGGCGGCGCCTTGCTGATGGGCCACGTTTCTCACCATCGCCAGCGCTTTCAGATAAACTTCGGGCGCCATAATGGCCGATCCGAAGCTTAGCACGACGCCGCCCTCCAGGCGCTCCAGCGTATGGGTGAAGATCAGAAAATCACGATAGCTGGTTGCTCCATACGCGGCGCCGTCGCAATTCGGATGTTCATAAACGATGTCGTAACCGATGCCGGTGTGAACGGTGGCTGGGATAGACAACCGGTAGGCCGCGGCCAGAATGCTCAAATCGCGGTGCGGATAGCTGCTCTCCAGAATACGGCGTCCGATATTTTCACCCAGTCCCAATGCGAGCCGTTCCGCTTCCGACGCCCAATCGTTCAGCTCGCCGGTTTCGCGCCACAGGCCGAATTCGCCGGACTGTATGTATCGGCTCACGCTTTCGGTGGTGGCGCCTTGGCGGGCGAGCTCGAAGTCGTGAATCGAACCGGCGCCGTTCATGGCGATGTGATTGATGAATCCGCGCTCCATCAAATCGATTACGTGCCGGTTCACGCCGGCTCGAATCACATGCGCGCCGATGATCATTACCCGCGCGGCGCCCGACGCTTGCGCACGGATGATCCGCGCCGCCACATTCTGCAAATCCGCATGCTGGAACTCCGGAGTGGGATCATCAAGGCCGAGCCACTGACTCAGCTCGAGATCGTTCACGCGCTCCGACAGCGGTTTCACGCGCAGGCGCGACCGGTCGAAGAGCAGATACTTAGAGCCCATCAGGCAGGGAACAGCCTGGACACCAGTTCCTCGCGGCAGAGGAAGTTGGGGACGATATAGTCGGCGCCCACGCCGATCAATCGCAGTCTTTTCCATTGGTCTACTTCGGTGCAAGCCGGCTCCTCGCTTGCCACTCCCACCGCCACGCCACCCACGTTCTTCACCTCCTCGATTTCCACGTAGCCGTCGCCGAAGCCCAGGAACTGATCGCCTTGAAAATCCGCGGACGCCAGAATGCGCTGGATCAGGATAGCTTTCGAAAAACTTTTATAATCGTCCAGCGCGCCGTACACTCCGCCGTCGAAGTACTGCGTGATGCCGAGCAGCCGGGCCTCTTCCTTCATATAGATTTCGTCGGTCCCGCTGGCCAGGTACATTGTCAGGCCGCGCTCCTTTAATTCTTCGAGCAGCGCGCGCGATCCAGGCACCAGGTACTTTTCGGGATCGGCATCACCCTTGCGCAGGGCCTCCACGCGCGATGCGATCTTCTGCCACAGCAGGTCCAGGTACATTTTTTTGTAGACCAGCGGCTCCTGCGGTTTGCCCCCGCGCGCTTCCACTGCCTCCGCCAGCGCAATCATCTGATAGATGGTTTCCTTGCCCGTGAGCCGCCAGACGAAATTCTCCACCACGGACTGCAATTCGGCTTCTGACTCGCCGGTCTTGAGATCCAGCAGGATCTCCACCATCATGGGGACCATCACCTTCATCCAACCCGAGCGGATCAGCGAGAGAGTCCCATCGAAGTCAAAGAGTACGACTCGGGCGTTTTGGGCAGATGCGCCCGGACTGATGTTTTCGACCATCCAGTTATTATTTTGCGCTAATTGACCATCAGAGTTGAAGCCGCAATCCCCGCCCCTACGAACCCCCCGGCGATGGCCGCGTACCAAAGCAGCGGCCGCTTGCTCAGAATCGCGAGCGAGGCGAAGACGATGGACACTTCCAGAAACACCTCGCCGAAGTGCAGACGCAAAGCTTGGCGTCCCATTACGTGGCTTTCGTTCTCCAGCGCTTTAGCTTCCTTGGTGATCTCCTCATCATCTTTCCGATACTTCTCGGCGTTCTTCGCGTATTGCTCGCTGTCCTTTGGGTCCTTCATGACTGCGAAGGTGTCGCGCGCCACTTCGGAAACATAGCGGCGGATGGATTTGGCCTGATAGTACGACCATTGATCCGAGGCCTTTTGCTGATTGAGCAGCTCCTCAGTAGTCTTGATATGACCCAGCACCGAAACCACAGCCAGTGCGGCCGCGATGATCGCCATGGTTGCCGCCACGTGCTTGTCGAACGGGTTATGGGCGTGCTCGGCGTGCTCTTGAAGTTCTTCTTCTACGGACATGCACTCTATGATAAGCGTTTTCAGCCGTAGCGCAAGCCACCGACTCCCTCACGGTCGCGGTTCGGAAAGACGCGTACGTTACTGAACCGCGACCGTGAGGGAGTCGGTGCTTGGGCCGATTCATTCACAGCTTGGTGGTTGCCTATCGTACCTTAAACGCGGGCGGTGTTGATCTCCGAGGCGCGCTCACGCCATTTGGCGGCGTCCGCGGGATTGCCCATGTGGTCTTCCACTTCGGCGAGGATTTCGAATGCCTGCGCGAGTTGCGGCCCTCCATTGCGCTCCAGCGCGCCAATCGCCTGCGTCAAGAGCTCGCGCGCGGCGCCGATGCGGCCTGCCTTTACATACAGAGCGGCCAGGCGCACTTGTGCATCCGCCGCTTCTTGGCGATTGCCTCCCACCTGGCGTTCCTTGAGCTTAAGCACGCGTTCGTATTCGCCCACGGCGCCTTCGACGTCGCCCGATTCTTCGAGTGACGCGGCCAGATGATACAGCGCTTGGGTGGATTCGTGCGAGTCAGGCCCGGAGACAACTCTGTGTATATCAAGCGCCCTTCGAAGACAGCGCTGTGCCTCTGCGTGTTCGCCGTTCTGGCGGGAAAGCATACCCAATTGAGCCAGGCTCTGCGCCGTGTGCTGATGATTGGGGCCAAAGGCTTGCTCGGAAAGAGTGGCGGCCTGCTGGAAAGCTGAAAAGGCTTCGGCCGTCCGTCCGCTATTCAGAAGAGCAGTCCCAAGTTTGCGCGAGCACTCCGCTAGACGCGCGCGGTCCGGAGAGCTTTGAGTGGTTTCGATGGCCTCAATGGCTCGAATGGTCTGTTCGGCCTCGCCATATTTCTTCTGCTCCAGTTGGAGATCCACCAACGTTGCCAAGGCACGCGATCGCATGGACGGATCGTTGCCCGCCAGACCAATCGCCACTTGAACGTTCTGTTCCGCCTGCTCCCACTTCGCTTGATGATATTGTGCATTCACAAGCTGGAGCAAAAGATCGAGCTGTTTTCCGGATGCGTGACGGCGCTCGGCGAGTGCCAGAACCAGATGCTGTTCTGCATCCACCCAATTCCGCGCCGCCAAGTGCCGCTCTGCCTCCGTCAGATTCAGATTGCGTTTCCGGTGCCATTCTTTAGCCTGGGGCGTGACCCATGCAGCAAAGCGGATACCGAGCTTGAAAAGCCGAGTGACAATCATAGGCCTTGAAAAATAGATCGGCATTGGCGGATCAAGACTTTAAGAGGGCGTTCGGAACACTGGATTTTGCTATCGTAATCCCATGAGATTGCTCCTGGTGGGTCTGGCGGCCTCGGCTCTCGGTCTTGCGCAACCATCCGACGTTAAGACCGACACGCTTTCGAACGGCATGAAGATCCTCATTCAAGAGGACCACAACATTCCCAACGTCGCGATGTATTTCTTCTATAAAATCGGGTCGCGCAACGAACATCCCGGCACCACCGGGCTCTCACACTTCTTTGAGCACATGATGTTCAACGGCGCGAAGAAATATGGGCCCGGCCAGTTTGATTTCCAGATGGAAAAGAACGGCGGCAATAATAATGCCTACACCACCGAGGACGACACCGTCTACACAGATTGGTTTCCTCGCACGGCGCTCGAACTGATGATGGAAATGGAGGCGGATCGCATCCGCGACCTGGCCTTCGATCCAAAAATCATCGAGTCCGAGCGCGGCGTGGTTTATTCGGAACGGCGCAGCTCGGTGGACAACAGCAATTTCGGCATCCTCTTCGAGCAGCTTCACGCGGCGGCGTACACTGCGCACCCGTATCATTGGCCGGTGGTGGGTTGGCCGTCCGACATCGAGTCCTGGACCATGGATGATCTCAAGAACCATTTCCGCATGGGCTACGCGCCCAACAACTGCGTGATGGTGGTGGTGGGCGATGTCTCGACGCCGGAAGTGATTTCGCTTGCGAAGAAATACATTGAGCCGATTCCGAGGCAGGATCCGCCTCCGCCGGTACGCACCAAGGAACCCGAACAGATCGGTGAGCGGCGCGTCACCGTGGTGAAGCCCGCGCAGTTGCCAATCGAAATGGTGGCCTACCATGTTCCGGAGGCGAACAATCCGGACGACGCGGTGCTGGACGTGCTAGAAACTATCCTCAGCCGTGGCCAGAGTTCCCGCCTGTACAGCCGCATGGTGGATAAGGAACAACTGGTCCTCTCGGTGAATGCGAATCGCCAGACCACGTTCGATCCGGGATTGCTGATATTCGTCATGCAACCGCGCAGCGGCGTTGAGCCGGCGCGCGCGGAAAAGGTCCTGTTTGAGGAGTTGAACCGGCTAAGCAGCCAACCGGTGCCGGACCAGGAGTTGCGCAAGGCTAAAAACCAATTGCTGGCTAGCCACTACCGGGAGTTGAAAACTATTGCCGGAAGAGCCAATCTGCTTGGTGAATACGAAGTCTTCTACGGCGACTATCGCAAGCTCTACTCCGTGGAACAAACCTACGAAGCAGTGACTCCAGCCGACATCCAACGCGTTGCGCGCCAGTATCTCACGGAGAAGAACCGAACCGTGGCCACGTTGATTCCCGAAGCAAAGACCAAGGAGAAACAGTAATGACCGCGCGATGGAGTCTAGTCGCGCTGGTCTCGTGCGCGAGCCTGTTCGGCCAGCTAAAGCTGCCGCCTTATTCGAGGACCGTGCTTCCGAACGGCGTGGTGGTGGATCTGCTGCCCCGAACCGGCGTGCCGCTGGTGGGGTTCCGGGTTCTGGTGAAAGGCGGCGTGGAAGCGGAGCCTGCCAACCTGGCCGGACTCGCCAGTGTGACTGCGCAACTGCTGCGCAAAGGCACCGGCAAACGATCCGCGGATCAGTTCTCCGAAGAGCTGGATTTTCTGGGCGGCACATTCCAAAATGGCGATTCGCCGCAATCGTCGGTCACCACCATCTCCGGCGAGTTTTTGAAAAAAGATTTCGACCGCGGCCTGGATTTGATGACGGACGCGGTACTGCACCCGACTTTCCCTGAAGCTGAGGTGCACAAAGCGCTATCGCAACGCGTGGACGCGGCCAAGGCCATGAAAGACAATCCGCAGGGAGCGATCAGCGCCTATTTCGCGGCCTATTTCTTCGGACCAAGTCATCCCTACGGACATCCGCCTGATGAGATTACGCTAGGCCGCATCCAACGCCAGGAGATTATCGACTTTCATGATCGCGTTTACTGCGGCAAGAACATGGTCGTTATTGTTACCGGCGATTTTGATCCCCAGACCGCGGCAGAAACGATCCGGGAAGCCTTCGCGGGCGTCGCACCGGGCCAGGCATTCGAATGGACCAAGGCCGCTCGACCCAGTGCCCCATCCAATTTGCTTTTGATCGATAAACCGGACGCCACGCAGACGTATTTTTACATCGCTCAGCTAGGCATCGACCGGAAGAATCCCGATCGCGTCAAGCTGCTGCTGATCAACACGCTATTCGGCGGACGATTCACATCCATGCTGAACGAAGCGCTGCGCGTGAATAGCGGCCTTTCCTACGGCGCCAATTGCTTGCTGCAGCGCGCGCGATTACCGGGCGGGATCATAATTACCACCTACACCAAAACGGACACCACCGAAAAAGCCATCGACATGGCGCTGGATGTTTTGAAACAACTTTCGGAGAAGGGAATTACGGCTGAGCAGTTGGCTTCCGTCAAGGCCTACATCAAGGGAACGTTCCCGACCCAGCAACTCGAGACCACCGATCAACTGTCCAATGTTCTAGCGGATATGGAGCTGTATGGCTTGGGCAAAGACGAAGTGGACGATTTTTTCTCCCGCATCGATTCGGCCAGCCTGGATGACATCAACGTAACGGCGCGGGAATACTACAAGCCGGATCATCTGACGTTCGTGTTGCTAGGTAACGCCGTGAAGATCCGCCAAGTGGCGGCGAAGTACGCGCCCAAGGTCACGGAAGTATCGGTCAACAAGCCAGGTTTCAACGCCGAGTAGCGTTTTGTGGCGCACGCACTCTTGCGTGCCGTCTCGACACTCGTGTCGAGACCTTGAATCCTAATGAAATGCTTCGCCTCTGGCCAACATTCCAAGAATCATCTGCATGCGTTTCTGCCTGGTTTCCGCCTTCTTTGCGGTTTGCAATCGATACGAAATGGCGTAGAGGTTCGCTTTGTTGAGTGAATCGAAGAACGCTTTTGCTTTCGCATCTTTGCTTAGAGCGGCCAGAAAGTCCTCGGGAATGGCCGAGTTGCCCGGCGAATCGTAGGCAGCTTTCCAGCGGCCGTCTTTTTTCGCGGCATCCACTTCGGCTTGGCCGGACGGCTTCATCCGGCCTTCACGCATCAATCGTTCCGCGTGCCCGGTGTTGATCCTGGACCAGCCGCTCCTGGCGCGCCGTCGAGTGAATTTCTGAAGCCAAGACTCGGCATCGTGCTTCTGCTTTTGGCCATCGATCCATCCAAAACAAATCGCCTCATCCAGCGCTTCCGCATACGTGATGGACGCAATGTCTGAGTTCTTTTTGAAAATGCGGAGCCAAATGCCGTCTGATTTGTCATGATTCGCAACCAGCCATTTTCGAAACGCCGACGATGAGCGAGAGCTGATAATCATGAGTCGCTTCCCAGTCGTTCGAGCGCCCAACGGGCATGTTCCGCCACCACTTCATTCGGGAAACGGGCCAACTCTTCCAGCGGTTCCCGGAATTTTGCTTGCCCGCTGTTGCCCATCGCGATGGCGACGTTGCGCAGAAATCCCGCATACTTGGCGCGCTGGACCGGGCTGGCGCGGAAAATCTCACGAAATTCGTCTTCGCTCAGACGGCCAAGATCTTCGAGCGCCGGCGCGAAATGGCGCGGCTCAAAGGCGGGCTCGCTGGCTACGGGCGCCTGACGATTCCAAGGACACACGTCCTGACAGATGTCGCAGCCGAAGATATGCCGGCCTATCCCAGCTCGCATCTCTTCAGGAACCGAACCATGCAGCTCGATGGTGAAGTAAGGAATGCAGCGCCGCGCATCCACCTGGTAGCCTTCCTTCGGGATCGCCTGCGTCGGGCAGGCATCGATGCAGCGAGTGCAGGTGCCGCAACGATCGGGCGGCGGGCAATCCGGGTCGATCTCGAGCGACGTCAGGATCTCGCCTAGAAAAAACCACGAGCCCATTTCTTGGTTGATCAAACAGGTATTCTTGCCGATCCAGCCGAGGCCGGCCTCGCGCGCGTAGGAGCGCTCCAGCAACGGAGCTGTGTCCACGCAAATCTTCCACTCGTGCGCAGCCCCAAGTTTCTCCACCAGCTTTTCGAGACCTGCGCGGACCACCTGGTGGTAATCGTCGCCCCAGGCGTAACGGGAGATCCACGCGGCCTCAGGATCGCTCAGTTCCGTGGAGCGGGGCTCGGGCCCGTTGTAGAGCTTCCCGACCGAGATAATGGATCGGGCGGTTGGAAGTAGAAGCCTGGGATCAGCACGAATGTTGGCGCGGTAGTCCGTCAAATATCCCATGGCGCCTGCCATCCCTTGTTGCACCCAGTCAAGATACCGGGCGGTATCATCGCCCAGCGGCAATGCGCGAGCGATGCCGGCTAGCTCAAAGCCACAATCGCGCGCTAACTGTCGGACCTGGTCCGCTTGCACGCTATCATCATGACATAAGCCTAACGTTTTCAATCGGGACCGGGGAATTGTAAGGCTCCGTTCGATGGGGGATATCCCCGTCGAGTGAAGAAAACGGGCACTTTAACGCAATCGTGTAGCCTCCTTAATGAAGTTTGGCTTATACTTTCTTCAATGCACAAGCCCATAAAGTACGCCGAAAAAGTAGTAACCAAAGCGGCCGGCGCGGCCTGGGTGGTCTTCGATAAACTCAATCAAATCAGTCAGAACCCGTCCTTCAAACCCAAGTGGTCGGACAAGCCTCTGCTCAAGAGCTACGAGAAGGAGAAGCCGCCATTGGGCTGGCCCCGCGAGACCGATTCTTTGTGTCCCCGCTGCGTCCCTGAGATCCGGCAGCAGATTGTGGATGGCAAGCTGCCGCACGAGATTCTGCTGAACGAAAAAGTCGGCGAAATCAAAGCCACCATCATTGAGCGCGATGGCAAGATCCTGATGGTGAAGGATTGCCCCAAGCACGGTCACTTTGAAGACGTGATGGCGATCGATACGGATTTCTTCAAGCATCTTGAAGAGGTTTTCCCGGGCCGCGACATCCGCGCGCACAACGACGAGAAGCTGCACAATCACGGCACCAGCACCATCAAGCACGGCCGTGGATCGGTGCTGACCATCGACCTCACCAACCGTTGCAACATGATGTGCGATCCGTGTTTCATGGACGCCAATCAGGTGGGCTTCGTGCATGAGCTGAGCTGGGAAGATATCCAGAAGCTGCTCGACAATGCGATCTCGATCAAGCCGCGCCGGCAGATGTCGGTGCAATTCTCGGGCGGCGAGCCAACAATTTCGCCGTACTTTCTGGATGCGGTCCGTTATGCGCGCAAGGTTGGTTACAACAGCGTTCAGGCGGCCACCAACGGCATCGAATTCGCAAAGAACAAGGACTTCTGCAAGCAGGCCGCCGAAGCGGGGCTCCGGTATGCGTATCTGCAATTCGACGGAATCGGTAATGACGCCAATTCGCATCGCGCGGTTGGCAACCTCTTCGATGTGAAGTTGCGCGCCATCGAGAACCTGTGGAGCTCCGGCGTCGATATTGTTCCGGTGATCACCATCATCAATGGCATTAACAATGAGCAAGTGGGCGCCGTCGTGCGCTTCGCACTCGACAATCCGAAGAAGATCCCGTTCCTCAGCTTCCAGCCGGTTTCCTTTACCGGACGCGACGAAGCAGTTACGGACGAACGCCGGCAAGCCCAGCGCTACACGCTATCGCACCTGGCGCATGATGTGAAGGACCAGACCGGCATCGGCGAGCCCGTTCGCGACTGGTTCCCGATATCGTTCATGAGCACTTTCTCCGACTTCGCGGATCTGGTACATGGACCGGAAGCGGACTGGGGCCAGATTAGCTGTGGTTGCCACCCCAACTGCGGCATTGGCATGGCGGTGATGTGCGACAAAGAAACCAAGGAAGCCGTTCCGGTGACTGCGTTCCTGAACGCGGACCGCCTGGCGAAAGACATCGCGCGGATCAACGATGCTGCGCGCGGACGGTTCCTTTCGGTAGTCGGCGTAACGCTGGCACTTCTGCGCAACTACAATCCGTTCACGGCGCCGACCCACTTCAAGCTAAGCGATATGATTGCCAAATTCGACAAGTGCTTCGGCATGTCGAAGAAGGCGCTATCGGGCGGCTACGGCAAGGTGACTGGCGATCGCACCCTGGACGACATCGAGAAGCGCCGGAAGGACCGTTGGAACTTCCTGTTTGTCGCCGGCATGTGGTTCCAGGACCTGTTCAATTACGATTTCCGGCGTACCGAGCAGTGCATTATTCCCTATGCCACGCAGGAAGGCGAAATTTCCTTCTGCGCTTACAATACCGGCGTCGGCTGGCGGAACATCATCGAGAAAATGCACATGACGGCCACGCTTACCAAGTGGTACGAGGAGAATGGCAAGCACGAGATCTTCGCCGGCGGTAAGAAAGTCGGCCTCGAAAGCATCGACCATTCGCTAGTGCTGCGCGCTGAAGACGTGCAGCATGCCAAGCAGACCGATTTGGATAAGCTCGGAATCGCGAAGACGGCGCGCGAGGAAAAGAAGCGCGCGCGCGATCATAAGCTGCATGAGACGCAGGAAAACGAGCGCATGGCCAAACTGTATCGCCAGCATGTGCTGAAAGAAGAGCCTGGGCCGGAGTTGATCCAGTTGAAGCCGATCGCTCCAGCGGCGAAGGCTGCCGCCGCCGAGGCTCGCGAAGAAGTAGGATCGTTCGGGGATTAGTCTACTAGACCGCCAGAGGAGAAGAAGCCGTCCGGGGTGACTCGGGCGGCTTTTTTGTTAGTGGGCACTACAACGCCGAGTTTTCCTCCAAAGAATCCCGATGCCTACGCTAATCCGATGCCTGCAAAGGAACGCCGAGGCGGAATAACTTCTGCCGCACGTAAGGCCCAATCCCGGAGGATAAAGCTGTACTGGGCCAAGAGGAAGAAGCAGGGGAAGTAAGGAAAGGATAGGATACCCGTCCATGGGGCGCTCCGACTTCCGTTGCATTATTAGTTGCCATGCATAACAATGATCCTCCGAGCAGATTTGAATGCCGCACGTTTGGCGCCTTCCCGAGTAGCATACACGTTCTTACCGTAGTACGGCACCATTTCGAAGGTGTGTTCCTCGATCAGTGTAAAGTCCGCCATCCATCCGCCAGCCCGAAGTTGTCTAGGCTGCAACAGGACCGTGGCACCCTCGGAAACAGCGATTACGTTATCCATTGGTATTACCTCCACACTGGATAGTTGCCATCACTGGGCTCCGGGTTAGCTACTCAGAAATGCATCGCCTTCCCGGTTAACGATGAACCCGGTGAAGCCGTATGGCGATTCGATTGCTTCAACATCAATACCAGCGTTTTTCAAGTTCGCTACGGATTGTTTCGCCCAATCGAGAGCACCCGCCACAGCCATGACCTGGAGCTTTTGAGTGAGGCCTTTGGCCAGTAGCTTCAGGAAATGGCCTTCCGTGACTCTCCAACCGATCATGAGCAGTTTTGTTGTCTTGGGAATGAACTCGCGGAGTACGGCGAGATGTTCCTCCGGACATTCATACTCTTGTTTTATCTCCACCGGGATTGCGATAGCCGGGAAGAGCGCAACACCATTGAGCGCGAACATTGGATAGTTTTTCACGACGTGGAATCGTGTAGAAATGGCAAGGTCGGAAGCTCTGTTGATGATTTCGTTGGCCGCTACCCAGGCGTTTAGTTCGGCTATTCCTGGTATTGCCGTGTCAATGCCACGTGCCCAATTCACCGACCCGTGTAATTTTAAACACTTGTAGGCTCGTTCGCAATGTAGTCATCGAGTTCTTTGATATTTACTCCAACCACAGTGAGCGCATCTTCAAGTAGAGTGTCGTAGTTGAATGTGACCAAACAGACTTGCTCATGCGGTTTCCTCCATCGCGCGATCAGATCGAGCAGGGCTTTGTAATTCGTAACGCCTTTGGCTATCCCACGCCAGCGGTGTTCACATCCCCAGAGCATGACATGGAGATAGTATCGGACAGCTGCAAGCTGGTGGTGACGCTTAGGGTAGTCTTTGGCTTCGGATTGAAGGCATTGAAGGACTTGCTCAACAGTTCGACCAGATGGTAGGTTTTGGACCAACGGAATAATCGCTTGACAGTGGGGGAAATGTTCCATAGCCGACGAAAAGTCTGGTCGAGCTTCGAAGAGCTGGTCAGCCAATGGCGGACGATCCGCCATGCCTTGGTTTCCACCCAAATACGGAATCGAATCATACGAAGCACCTGCGCCTATAACAACCATGAGCATATTCTCGTCCCTCCTACGATCACCGGGCGTTCACACTTCCACCGTACAGGGCTGTGAGACATTCAGCAATGAAAATGTTTCTGATGTGAAATCACCGCGTTAGGTTGTGAATATGTACGGAGGAAAACCTGCCGGAGTTTCTGCTCTGGAACCCATTAAGAACAAAGCCGGTTGGATACGTTTTCCTCGATTTTCCACAACCGGAACAAACTTGGCCGTGGATGTTCCGGACCTCACTGACCACAGCCGAAGATAGTCTCTAGCGAACAGAGGCCAGTCGGAGCCGAAGAGGTCGATGCAGTCCAGAGTTAATGTCCGCGTCTTTAGCGGGGCTGGGCCACCAAGCGGATTCGCTCTAGGCGGTCGTCTTTGCGGAGATGCCGGACGTAAGTTTCCGCATCGGGAATGTCGGTCCGATCCTTCCAGAGGCCGATTGCCGATCGTAAGGCCTCTTTTCGTCCGGATGCCTTGTCGATTTTCTTCTCGCGCGCGGGTTTTCGTTTCATCTTACGCCCCTTTCGGTGGCTCCCACAGCTCGATACGGTTGCCTTCCGGGTCCTCGCGCTTCGGGTCGATTTCCACGCCCTCTTCTTTCAACGCGGCCAGTAGCGCGTCCAGATCGTCGACGCGGTAGTTGACCATGAAGCTCGATTGGCTAGGATTGAAATACTTCGTGTCCTTTTTGAAGATCGACCACGCTGTTATGCCGTCAGGATCGCGCCAATGCAACGATACGCCTTGCCCGTGCGGTTCGCGTTTCAACCTCAGGTGCTTCTCGGACCACTCGTAAAGCTTGTCCGGATCTTCGCTTTGAAAAAAACTCCGCCGATGCCAGTGACTCGTTTCACTCCTCGATTGTACGCTAGCGCGGTTCGGGTTCTACCAGCCCTTTCTTGAACGCTTCATCGATCAGCAGCTTTAGCTGGCGGCTGGCCTCCTCGGCGTGCTTGGCTTGTTCTTCGCCCAGCTTGGCCTGCTGCTCGCCGAGCTTGGCCTGCCGTTCGCCCAGTTTGGCTTGTTCTTCACCGAACTTCGCTTGCTCATTGCCTAAGCGCGCCTGTTGTTCGGCGACCTTGGCTTGTAGCTCGCCGAGCATCGCTTGCACATCCCCGAGGTCTTCGGCCGTGCCTGCCTTCTTCAATTTCTCTTTGAGCTTTTCGATATCGCGCGTGAGATCGGGCGGCGTGGTGCGAACGCTGCTCTGCAAATCTCCCAGTTTGGCCTGAAGTTCACCCAGTTTGCCCTGCTGTTCACCCAGCTCGCCTTGGCGCCTGCCGAGTTCGTGCTGCGGCTCGAACAGCTTGTGGGCAGCTTTCAGAATTCCAGCGTCCCGGATCACGTAAGCCTTGCCGTCTCGCCGGAACCAGATGTATTCGTCACCGATTTTATAGCGGAAACCTAAGGCACGATCGAAGTCGCCGTTGGAACCGCTCATGGTTGTTTCGTCTCCGGAGACGATGATGTAGCTGTCCAGCGACTTGCCGCTGGATTGGGTAGCCGGAGTGGGCTGAGCCATCGCCACGGGTTGAAAAGCTCCCGAGAGATACAAAATAGGGATGGTCACTGCGGCCAAGGCCGCCATCACCGGCCAGCGTGCCGGCGTCGAGAGCTTGCGGTCTTCAGCCAGAATGCGGTCGATCCGGCGGTCCGCACGCGCGCCTCGCGCCATCGCAACTCCTTGCCAGCGGATTCGCCCGCGTTCGTTATGGAGCGCTTTAAAAAAGCCCAGCAGGACCTCGGCGTAGTGCGTCCGATCCGTAGTTACGCGGAGCGCTGAATCGTCGCTGGCCTGTTCGGCCAATTCGCGCAATTGCTTATCCAGCCACCAAGCGAGCGGGCTGAACCAGAAGATGCAACGATACAGCGAGGCCGCGAGCAGCGTGGCGTAGTCGCCCCGGCGCACATGCGACAGTTCGTGCGCCAGAACAGCCTCGGTCTTCTCGTCACTCCATTCGCGCCAGGAATCGGGAAGGATGATGGATGGCCGCGCCCAGCCGATAGTAATCGGCACGGCCAAAGCGCTGGACTCGGCGAGTTCGGGAAGCTTCCTGATTCCCGCTTGGAGGCCTTGTGCGCTGAGAATGGATTGAAGGCGGGTATCGCTCACGGGCCTTGACGCCCGGCGCAGACGGCGAGTCGCGAATACGCCAAATGCGAGCCGGCAGAGCAGTCCGATTGCGATGGCCAGGTAGAGATCTGCAGCCACCGTGCGCCAATTGAATTGGACTCGCGGAGCTTCCGTGAAGATCGCCCTACGATATGTCGGCTGGGTGGCGACCGGCAGCACGATCACCTTCTGATTCGCCGCGCGACTCGGCATGTGGACCGGCAACGGCGGCAGAAAGGGGACGGCCAACGGCAGCAGCAGCGCGCCATACAGCACACACGTCCACGCCGCCAAGCGTGTGCCGACATCCCGGACACGGCCTACCTCGAGCACCAAGCCGATTGCGCCCGCGAACGCGAGCGAACGAATTGTCGATTCAACCAGAAGGGAAATCATCGAGTTCTCGCTTTCTTAGACGCAATTTTCTGCGCCAGGTGCTGAAGTTGTTTTCGATCCAGAACCTCGTGATCCACCATGCCCACTAGCAACTGCTCCACCGATCCGCCGCACAACTTGTCGATGATCTGCTTCACCGCCCGAGCAGCCACCGTCTGCTGGGGCTCCACGGGGCGGTATAGATATGTGCGGCCATCCACTTCGTGCCGCAGGTAACCCTTGGCTTCCAGACGCCGCAAGAGCGTGCGAATGGTGGAGTCCTTCAAAGGGTGGCGAGCTGCCAGACCCTCGCGGCAGGCTTCAGCGGTAGCAGGTCCATGAGCCCAGACAAAGTCCATCACTACCTGTTCCAGTTCGCTGATGTTTTTTGGCTTCATTTTAATCGGCTACTACCTGTAACGTTACGGAGTGTAACATACGTGCGGTGCACAATGCAAGAGTTTTTCGCGCGATCGTATACGCTAAACTGAAACCTACGGCCATGCTATCCATTGTGATTCCGATTCACAACGAAGAGCCGTCTATTCTTCCGCTTTATGACCGGCTCACCGCCGTGTTGGAGCCGCTTCAGAAACCGTACGAAATCATTGTTGTCGATGACGCCTCCACGGACCGCAGCTTTGATCTTTTGGCCAACCTTGTAGAAACGGACCAACGCCTGAAAGTGATCCGCTTGCGGCGCAATTTCGGGCAGACGGCGGCGCTTTCCGCGGGCTTTGACGAGGCGCAGGGCAGTGTCATCGTTTCTCTGGATGGCGATCTGCAGCACGCGCCCGAAGACATCCCGGCGCTGCTGGCGAAGATCGACGAGGGCTACGACATTGCGAGCGGCTGGCGTAAGGATCGGGTGGACAACGCGATCACGCGCAAGTTTCCATCGCGCGTCGCGAATTGGTTGATGGCCAAGCTCTCAGGCGTTGAGCTGCGGGATTTTGGTACGACTTTCAAAGCCTACCGGGCCGAAGTGCTCAAGGAAATAAACTTGTACGGTGAACTGCATCGATTCATTCCCGCACTCGCGAGTTTTTACGGCGCGCGCATCGCGGAGGTTCCTATTCGGAACACTCCGCGGTTGGCGGGCGGATCGCATTACGGACTAGGCCGGACCTTCAATGTGTTGTTCGATATTTTGACCATCAAATTTCTGCTGAAATATTTCACGCGGCCGATGCACTTTTTCGGCCGGTTGGGATTGATCGGATTTGCTCTTGGGTCCCTGATTCTGGGAGCGCTGGGGATTCAAAAGCTGTGGGGCTGGGAGCATGACATGCTGGCCGAACATGGTCCGCTGATGGTGCTGGGAGGCTTGCTGCTGCTCGGAGGCCTGATGATGTTCAGCACCGGATTGCTGGGCGAAGTGCTGATGCGGACCTATTTCGAAAGCCAGGGGCGCCGGATTTATGCGGTGCGCGAGATCCGGTGCCGGCGTGAGCCAGTGGCGCCCGCGTAGGGCAAGTCTCCGACTTGCCCAATTGACAAGCCGGAGGCTTGTCCTACGAAGAAGAAGACGATGACGACGATGGCGCGCCGGCGAAGGCGCTAGTCGCTAGCTTTCGCCGCCAATAATTCTCAAACAGGCCCTTCATGGCTTCGCCCATGCCGCCATGTTCAAACACCACCGCCGTCCAGGTGGGCCGTGTAATTACGGGATCGAGCAGCGCCACAAGGCCGCATTGCCCATCGAACACCGCCAGCTTCATGGGCAGCGACTCAACTTGTCCAATCTCAACGCCCGCCGCAGCGTAATCTTCCAGGCGGTGGCGGTGCGCGTCATCCAAAGTTCCCGATTCAATCAGCAACCTACAGGTTACGCCGCGCTGCCGCGCCTGCTTCACCAGTTGTTCGTCGAGCGGATCCACGGCATAGGGCGGCCGCGAAAACTCCAGGTATTCAGTCCGTACATCGGAAAGCATTTTGCGGTATTGGACGGCGGTTTGTTCAGTGTCGCTGACAATTCGAAGGTAGTCCAGCGTACCGCGCTCGCCGCGGCCCTCTGAATACGCAACCGCAAGGTCGCTCACCAGGCCGTCGGCCATGCGGGTTTGATCCGTTAGTTCGCGTTGCAACGTCTGCACGCGCCGCACTAGGTAACTGGGTACAGCCAGGCTCGGTTCTACGGCTGAGAAGAGCTTAGTCTTTTCTTGCACTACCTGCGCAAAACCCTTTTCCACCAGGCTATCCAGCACTTCATAGATCTTTTGCCGGGGAACATGCGCCCGCGCAGCCAATTCCAACGCTTTGAAGCGTGGATGCCCTATCAAAACAAGGTACGAGCGCGCCTCGTAAGCATTCAGGCCCAGTTGCTGCAACCTGCGCCAGAACCGCTGAAAATCGGTCTCTGGAAGATCGGTGGTCATGCTTTGGTTTCGAGCATACCAAATGGCCGGAGCGATTTGCTGTTAGAATCGCGGGTAGACCTTCCAGTTATGCAAGACTTACCTGTCACTCTCGGCTCTCTTAAGAACAGCAACTTCTCCGAGGAACGGCTGGCCGGACGCAGTGTGAAAGACGAATTGCGCCAGAACCTCATCTGCAAGCTGCAGCGAGGTGACGATCTGTTTCCCGGCGTGGTTGGCTACGAGGAAACCGTTATACCGCAGATTGTCAATGCGGTTTTGTCGAAGCACAATTTCATCTTGCTCGGCTTACGGGGCCAGGCCAAGACAAAAATTATCCGCATGCTGACAGCTTTGCTGGATGAACGGCTGCCGTATATCGCCGGCTGCGAGATCCGCGACAATCCGTATCAACCCATCTGCCGCCGATGCCGGGAGTTGGTGGCCGAACAAGGCGACGCGACGCCCATCGCCTGGCTCGACCGAGAGGATCGCTACGTCGAAAAGTTGGCGACTCCCGACGTCACCATCGCCGACATGATCGGTGACATCGATCCCATCAAAGCGGCGCGCAGCGGCCGTGATCTTTCGAACGAGCTTACTGTGCACTACGGCCTGGTGCCACGCGCCAACCGAGGCATTTTCGCCATCAACGAACTTCCCGATCTGGCGGGGAAGATCCAGGTGGGACTCTTTAACATCATGCAAGAAGGCGATGTCCAGATCAAAGGCTACCCGGTGCGGCTTCCTCTGGATATCATGCTGGTATTCACCGCCAATCCGGAAGACTACACGGCGCGCGGAAAAATTATCACGCCTTTGAAGGACCGCATCGGCAGCGAGATTCGCACCCATTACCCCATCACTGTGGATCACGGCCTCTCCATTACCAGGCAGGAATCCTGGACGGACCGCAATTCGCCCGCTCGACTGGAGGTTCCCAATTATATTCGGGAAATCGTGGAGCAAGTGGCATTTCTGGCGCGTGAAGATAAGAAAGTAGACAAACGATCGGGCGTCTCGCAGAGGCTGCCAATCTCGGTGCTCGAAAACGTGGTCTCGAATGCCGAGCGGCGAGCACTGCGGGCGGGGGAGACCGTGGCTGTTCCACGCGTCCTCGATATTTACTCCGCACTGCCTTCCATTACGGGCAAGCTGGAGCTGGAGTATGAGGGCGAGTTGAAGGGCGGCGATAATGTCGCTCGGGAGCTGATCCGATCGGCAGTCGGAAAGGTGTACACCAGCCATTTCGACGGCGTGAATGTGTCGCAGATTGTGCAGTGGTTTGAACTGGGCGGATCGCTGAAGCTGGATGAGACCCTGGATTCGAGCGCGATGGCGCAACAGCTCGCGAACATTCAGGGGTTGATGGAGAAGACCGGAGCTTTGGGTCTGGGCCAGAGCGAGCCGGACGCGTTGCGCGCCTCAGCGGCCGAGTTCATCCTGGAAGGTCTCTATGCGCATCGGCGCATCAGCCGCAACGAGGAAATTGGCTTCACGGCCGGCGAGCGCAAGCGGGAGCCGGCAGCGGGCGAGCGGGAGGAAGGTCGACCGCGCCCGCCTCGCCGGCAGTTTAACTAATATGAGGCCGCCGATGAACGCAGATGAACGCAGATTTAAAACTTTGTTATCCGCGTTTATCCGCGTTCATCCGCGGCCTAATAAGAAGTTGTCCTCAACATGAAGTGGATCAGCTATTCCAAATACACCGGTGACGATTTCGGCCTTAGCGCTGAAGACCTGCTGAAGGCGCTTTCGGATTTCTTTCTGCAGAGCGGTTTTCAGAACCAGTACATGGGCTTCAGCGAGTGGAACCAGCACTCGCTCGAAGACTTGAAGAACGCCATCCAGCGGGCGCTTGAGCAAGGCGAGATGTTCGACCCCAGTCAGGCCGAGAAGATACAGGAAGCGCTCCAGAGCATGTCGCCGGAGCAGATGGATCAGATGCTGGACCGCCTGGTCCAGAAGCTGGTGGACGAAGGCTACATCAGCACCGAACAGCAACAGGCGAACGAAGCGGGGCAGGCCGGGGCAGGCAATGCCGATCGGAAGTTGAACGTCGAGATCACCGACAAATCCATCGATTTTCTGGGATTCAAGACGCTCAAAGATCTGCTGGGATCGCTGGGCAAGTCGAGTTTCGGTGCGCACGACACCCGCGATCTTTCTACCGGCGTCGAAACCAGCGGTGCGGCCAAGCTTTACGAATTCGGCGACACGTTCAACCTGGATATTAGCCAGACTTTGTTTTCGGCCATCCAGCGCGAGGGGCTCAAGGTTCCGATTCAGCTCGAGTATTCCGATCTCCACGTGCACCAATCCGAATATCAAAGCTCCTGCGCTACTGTATTGATGCTGGATTGCAGCCACAGCATGATCCTATATGGAGAGGATCGCTTCACGCCGGCGAAGAAAGTCGCGCTTGCGCTGGCGCATCTCATTCGGACCCAGTATCCGGGCGACAGCCTGCGTTGCGTTCTCTTCCACGATTCCGCCGAGGAGTTACGGCTATCCGATCTGGCGCGCGTTCAGGTTGGACCTTATTACACCAACACGCGCGACGGCCTGATCCTGGCGCAGCGTTTGCTGAACCAGGAAAAGAAGGACATGAAGCAGATCATCATGATTACCGATGGGAAACCGTCGGCGTTGACGCTGGAAGATGGCCGCATGTACCGCAATGCGTTTGGCCTGGACCCGCTGGTGATCAGCCGTACGCTCGAAGAAGTCAGCCGCTGCAAGAAGCAGGGCATTTTGATCAACACCTTCATGCTGGCAAGCGATTTTGGCCTGGTGAACTTCGTTCAGAAGGTCACCGAGCTGTGTCGCGGTAAGGCGTATTTCACCACGCCGTACAATCTGGGCCAATATTTGTTGATGGATTACATGAACCGGAAGACGCGCACGGTGCATTGATTTGACAAAGTCGCATGAAACCATCAAAAGTTGATGCGCGCGGACGAGTGACCGTCCCCAAAGATATTCGCGAGGGATTCGGCCTTGCGCCGGAGACGGAAGTGGAGTTCCGTGTCGTCAGAGGTTCTATCCTTCTCAAGAGAGCTTCCAAGAAACTTAATCTCCAGAAGTGGAAGGGACATTCTAAAGCGAGCTTCGCTGCCTTGGGATATTCGTCCGTTGACAAGTTCATCGACGACGTACGAGGGCGATGATCACTGCGATCGACACGAATATTTTCCTTGATATCCTTCTACCGAACGAAGCATTCTACGAGGCTTCGGCTCAAATTGTGGAAGACGCCGCGAATTTTGGCTGACTTTCTGATTGGCGCTCATGCCCAAACACAGGCCACCGCTCTGCTCTCGCGGGATCGAGGTTTTTACGAAGGCCTTTTTCCATCCTTGAACGTGACTGCTCCTGTAGGAAAAGGCAAGTGACAAGCGTCAATCCGAATCGAGGAACGTGGTTAGCGTATAAGCTGGTAATTCAATTAGTTGAGATTACTAGCTGCACGGTATTACTCGTAAATGCACCGACGCTAATCACCAAGGGAGAGACGCCGCTCGCGGTTGCGGGAACCCTCAAATTAATTTGGGCAATTCCAGGGTAGAGCGGGGCCAACCCCGCAAATTCTACCGTGGCTGGAACGCCGCCAATGGTGGCGGAGACCGGCCAAGTGGCGGAGATCGTCTGGTTCTCCTGTGGCGCGGCCCCATCGTCAACCGGAACCGAGATGGGACCGATTCCGGTGAGGAACACGGAGATAACGCTACCGCCGGGAGCCGGTGCCGTCGAGGAATTGGAAGAGCCATCATCATCGAGTGCGGCAGCCTGGCCCTCTGCATTCGCGAACAAACCAGGCCCGGCGGGCCGAATCTTGATGGTGAACGCTGCTGAGGTTTTGCCTCCGCTCCGCACTACTACGGTCGCTGTCCCGGCCGGAACTTCGTACGGGACCTGAGCATTGATCTGCTGCGCGGATACGAAGAGAAGAGGCGCAACCACGCCGTTGATGGTGACGGAAGTATCGACCAGCGAGAGAGGTAGCGGAGTGGAACTTGCCTGAGAGGTGGCCGGCGCGAGGTGGGAGCCGAATAACGAAATGAGCGACCCGGTTGAGATCGCGTCTGGCGCGAAGCTGGCCGCGTTTGTAACTGCCGAAATAGCCGGAGAATTGGGCGCCAGTTCTCCGTAAATGGTGACACCAGAAGCACCGGCCGCGTATACTTTTCCGTCCGTAATGGTCGGCACCATAAACTCGGCGTAGCCACTGGCAAAAAGATCCGCGGGTTGCGCATTGCTGTCGTAAAGTAGCTTCAAACTCGCGGCGTCGTATGCTAGAAGCTTTCCAGCGTCGTCGTTTGAAACGATCCACACGATTCCGTTCGTGGCAGCATTGGAGGAAATGCTCGGTGTCGCACCAGGAGAGATGTGCGTATCTGTAGTTACAGCCCAAGGCGAGGAAGCCAGGGATGCGCCGCTTACCTTGAAAGCGAACATTGGTGAATTCGCAGGCGCAATGTAGATGGAACCGTTAAAGTAGGCCGCCATTCCGAAAGTCTGGTTAGAGCCGGGCGCAGGCAGGGAAGTCAGTGCGCCCAAATCGCTGTTCACCTGCGCGCCGCCCAGGGACTGGCGGTCCAACAGATACAGTCGTCCTTCTTTTCCAGACACGAAAAGAATCTGTGGATGGGCCGGGCTCCCGGCCTCATCGGGCAACAATAGCGCTCCGCTCGATCCTAAATCCTGATCCGCCGCATCCAGGCTCACTCTGTTAAAGGGCGTGAATAAATCGACCACGGAAAGTTGCGGAGCCGGCGCTAACCGCAGAACTGATTCGTCGTATCTGGCCGCGGCCTGGTTTCCATCGAAGTCGCCGTTGGCCGACACGGCAAAAATGTTTCCTTCCGAATCGGCCGCCGGACCCGCCCCGCCATTCCAGAAGGAGGAGCCGCTGTCCGTGGGCGTGGCGTTAAACACGCCAACCGGCTTCAAGGACGCGGCATCATGCGCCATGATGTACCCGTGATACGTTCCGTTATCGCAGTGTCCGGACCAGGGCGAGTAGATGACCCCGCCCGCTAACAGCAGCGCTGCCCGCTGCTTTTGCGCCAGCGGCACGAAACCGGGCGCTTGAATTTCAATGGGGCTACCGGGCCGCTCGGTTCCACTGGTCACGTCGACGCTGTGCAGCCTGTAAACGAACTGATTCCCAGCCTCCTTGGTAAGTGCGATCAGGTAAATGGTCCCCGAAGTGGGATCGATTACCGGCGTCCCGACAATACCGAGCTCAGGAATCACCGGGCAATCGACGTCCGATTGAGCCACGGTTGTCGCCCCAGGGGACTCATCGAGGATGCTCAGTTTCCAGAGCGGTACGGAACCGGACGCTGACTCATCATCGGCATCGAAAGCGTATACACTGTCGTGCGATGTGGCTACAAACAGGACGTTGCGCAAACCTTTCCCCGCAATCTTCACTCTTGGCAGGTACAACGGTTGTGCGTATACTGATCCATCCACCGGGAGAATGAAGCGTCTGCCGAACTGCCCGGCCTTCACATTGGCGGGCGCAAGCAGAGTCTCGTTCGGATACAATCCAGTGCGCGCATTGTCGTTGTGATAGGTGACGACGCTGGACTGAGCGGCGAGCGTGCAGGCGCCAAGAGCAATGGCGAGAATCCGAAACACTAAGTTCAGCAGTATACCGCATACCGTAGTTTCATCGCACGCGCGAGCAATATGGCCGCGACAAGGCACGTGATCCCGGTAACGATCCAACCCAGCCGATTTTCGAGCGGTGTTTCAAAATGGAGATGGATGGTGTGCGCGCCCAGCGGGGCTGCGATCAGCATGAATCCGAATGCGTCGCGCTTGATTGGCAAATCCTTTCCATCTGCTTTCGCTTGCCAGGAGGGATCAAACGTCTCCTGCACCAACAGCGCTTGTCCGGGCGAGATCGCGGCTTCTACGTCGATATCGTCAAACCCCGTCCACCTGACCACGGCCGGGGAATCCGGTCCGTTCTCCACCGCGGATACATAACGCATCAGCCTTTCCCGGTCCTCGCCGCCGCGGGGAGCTTCAGCCGCCAGCAACGATTCGCGTTCCACCACGCGCGCGATGGCCGGAAAACGGCGGGGCACGCGGTAAATAATGTTGCCCATGTGGTCGTTATAAATCTCGGGCAGAGTGCCTTGAAATTTCTCCGGATAACTGTATTCGTGATAAACCTCCTGGGAGGTTTTGCCAGGAACAATCACGGCATCCACGCCGAGCGCTTGGAGCCACCCAATCGCCACATCGGCGTGGTCACCTTGGGTGATCTGAAAGTGAGCCATCGGAAGAAGCTGGTTGAGCATCCCTTGACTGGAGCCGCCGTCACTCTGCGCATCGTCGTACCAGGCGTTATACCAAAGTCGAATGGAACCAGAGGGCATGGCTCGCGCGCCGGGAAGGTTTTCGGCTAACCATTTGGTCACCTGGAATTCTGACCGTTCCTGGACGTCATGCGCTCGGCGGAAGGGCAATCGCCGGTGAGCCAGGTACGGCACGGCGGGATAACATGCCGCGCACAGCAAAACGACAACGAGCGGCCGAAGCCAACGCTGCTTCCAAGCCTTTACCATGCCCCAGGCGACGAGGAGGATCAACGCCAGATCGAGTTCCGGCGTCAGCCTGCCGGCGTCGCCGACGATCGCAAGCCCAAGGTAATAACGCCCCAGAACGAAGATGGATGTGACCGCAGACGCGCCCAGCAGGAACACAGGCCAGGCCGTAACCGCCTTCCGTTTCGCTATCGCAAATGTCGCGCTGCAAAAGACCACCCCAGCGCAAATTGCGATAGCAACTGAAGAGGGCTTGGACGGCTCCGCTACCCAGTGCAGGTTGAGCGCCGTGATGCGTATGTAGGAGGGCGTCAACCAAAAAGCGCACAGCCCATAGCCAAGCGCGGCGATTCCGAGAGCTCGCAGCCAGACCACCGGCTGCCGAACCTCCAGCCACACGGCCCAGATCAGGACCGGAAAAAACATCGCCAGCGCCATCGCGCCATAAAAGTTATGCGCAACAACAGCGGCGCACAACACGCCGGAAGCCACAAAAACCGCCGGCCGCCACTTGCGCAATGCCAGGTATGAGGAGGCCAAAGCAAATCCGAGAATCGACAAGGCGGAAATGTGAGGACCTTCGCCGTACCGCATCAGCACATGCAAGCGCTGTGGCCCCCAGTCCGGGCTGTCGACGCGAAAAGCCGAGATGAACAGAAGCGTGGGTGACAACAAGGCTGTGAAGATGGCCGCCAGCCACGCCTGCGCACGCGATCGGCTGCCGGTGTATGCCAACCAGTAGACACCCGCGATCCCGAGCGCGTAGAAAAAGCCGATGTACAGATGATAGGCGCGCGCCGTGGATATCCCTGCAAGCAGCGAGATCAGGGCGGTTCCATAGCGCAACGCGGGCGGGTAGATGTAATCAAAGCGCGTGCCGCAATACCAAAGGGGTTGCCATGCCGGATGCGGAAGATGGTCGCGCAGCATGCGTGCATCGGCGATAAAGGTGCTCTCGATGGAGTCCCATTGGATGAGGATATCCGCTTTAAACAGCGGGGCGATCAGAAGGCAGATGACGAAGAAGATGATTGCGCAGTCGACAAGAGTGCGGCGGGATTCGCTCATATGTGTTTCAGTGTTTGCGCCGGTAAAACAGCATCCACCCAATGCATCCCAACCAACTCGCTGCGCTTAGAATCTTGGCCACCCGCATTTCCAACCCACCATCGTAGATGAGTTCCAGGTTGCATGCTCCGGCGCAGCGGGGCTCGATCACGATTTGCCCCAATCCGTCGCCGAACAGCCGGCAGGATTTCCTATTCGCCGTCGCGCGCCATCCCGGATGATATGTAATCTGAGTGGAGACCACCTGGTCGGGGCGAAGCGCTGCTTCGATCTGCGCTGAGTGGCGAGTGGTCCACCGAAAATTCGCCGGAGTGTTCAAGGATTCCACGTAGACCTCGGTTTGGGCGATGTCAAGCCCGTGGATTGGCCGGTCCCGAACAAGACTCTCGCGCGCCACGACATGCGCCAAGGAGGCGCTTCGCCCCGGCACCCAATAGATCGCGTCGCCACCATCGCGCATCGCCTCCGGGAATGCCTTAGCGAAGACTTCCGGGTGCTGGAACGGCTTATACACCTCCCTGCTATTAGGTCCACCCACGGCGATCGCTTGCACGCCATAGGCGCGGAGCCATACGGTGTCGATTTCGGCCGCGCGGTCGCCCGCGCCGTCCGCCGAAAGAATCTGGTATGTGGCTGAGTCGTGATTCCGATTCACCATGCCTTGACTGAACCCGCCGTCAAGCTGCGGCGTATCGGTGAAGGCATTCAGCCAGAAGGAACTTGAGCCCGGCGCCATCACTCTTCCGTCGGGAACATGCGTGTCAAACCACTTGGCCGTTTTGTATTCGATGGTCTTGGAAATGTCGATGGGTTTGACGATGCGCCTTGCGAATCTGCGATCGCGGCGGGCAGGGAAGAGCGATAGCACGATTAACGCGACGGCGAAGAGAATCTGGAAGCGGCGCGGGATCTTCTCGGCGAATGCCTTCAACCAAAAAACTGCTGCCAGGCAAAGTGCAAGGTCCATTTCGAGCTGATAGCGTTCCGGCTGCGGCACAATCGCGATCTTGAACCACGCCACACTCAACGGAATCGCGCCCATCAGCAAAGCGAATAATAAGGAGAATTGCAGCGCAAAGGGGATCTTCAAGCGGTGCATTGCATATTTGAGCAGCGCGGCCGCCAGGATTCCGGCTGCGACGAATAGAGGCAGAGTTTCATACGCGTGCTGATAATCGCCGCCCACGGATCGCGCGTTATAACCTATGTCGCGAATCGTGGAGGGCGGAATCCAGCAGCACGCCAGCGCGTAGGCCAGCGCGCCCAGACCACACGTCGTAACCCATGTCTTCCACGCGCCCAATCTGTCGCTCCGCGCCAGCAGGTATGCAAGAATCGCGATCGTCAGCGCGAGCGCGCCCAACCAGTTAGTAAGTGCTACGGCAGCCATGCTCGCGGCCGCCGCGACATACCAGATTGAAGTTCGTTTTGACAGCGCCAGATCGAGAGTCAACAACGCCGTTGGCAACAGGGCCAGAGACGTGATGTGGGGGCCTTCTCCGTAGACTGTTAAGACGTGAAAGCGGCGCGGCGCGAACAGGCCGCCCATCTCCATGCGAGCCAGCGGCATCAAAAAAAGACAAGGTGAAATAATCGAATAGATCCAGCCCACCCAGAAACTCGACCAGCGCGACCCGGTGAGTCGCAGCGCCAGAGCATACAACGCCACCGGTCCCAGACAATAAAACACGGCGGTCATAATGTGATGCGCGTGGGCCGGTGAGATTCGAAACAACGCCGCCGCTAGAGCCACGACGGCATGCAGAAATGGCGGATATGAATTCTGAAAAGGAATCCCGCCGTACCATAGCGGAAACCACGTCAGATCGCGCCAGTTCTCGATCATGTAGCGGCTGATTGCAATATAAGCAGCCTCTATGGATCCCATGAACTGGCTGTATTCGAGGAAGAAGAGGTCCTTGGCGATGTAGAGATTTACAGCCAGCAGCAGAAGCGGAAAAGCCGCCGGTTTGAACCATCGTCTTAGCACTTCAGCTTCCTCACCAATGAAAATTGCTAACGACGAAATATACTACTGGCAGCGCGAAGAGGCTGCTATCCAGGCGGTCGAGCCATCCACCATGACCGGGCAACAAAGTTCCGCTGTCCTTTACTCCAGCTCCGCGTTTCAGGCCGGATTCGCACAGGTCCCCGAACTGGCCGGCAATGTTGGCCAGAGCTGCCAGGCCCAAGCCTTCGAGCAGCGGCACCGATGGCAGCAGCCGGGGGAAGTACAGGGCGCCATAGACCACGGACGCCGTGACCGAGGCCGCGGCGCCTTCCCACGATTTTCCGGGGCTCACGCGCGGCGCCATTTTGTGGCGGCCAATCAAACGTCCTATGTACAGCGCGGCAATGTCGCCGGCCCAATTGAGCGATAGCGCGAAGAATAACCAATACGGGCTGATTCCGTGCAGGTCGATGCCGCAGCGCAGTGACCCGAAAACGTAAACCACGCCGAGCAACAGCGTGGCGGCCGCCGGCAGCGCTTCCACCAGTTCGCGCGACCGCAACGACAAAGCCATCGCCAGAATTGCAACTAAAACCAGAAAAGCAAAATCTTTTCCTGGCAGAAATAGGAGTAGCAGGCCCGCAACAAAGCCGAACACTCCCGGCTTTTCAATCGCGTGCAGAGAAGTTAATTCCGCATATTCGCGGAAGCAGAGCATCGCGACCGCGGCCACGGCCGCCAAAAAGGCCCACGCCGGGGCCCACAGTATTATGTAGCAGAAGGTGGGGATGAGAAGCAGCGCCGTGAGGACGCGCTTCATTGCGCAATCGTGGCGACCGGTTCAGTCCACTCTTGCAGGGCGGCACTCTCGGCATCCAGGCTCAGGCCGCCGAATCGGCGATCGCGCTTCTGATAGTCCAGGATCGCGTCCAGCAGGTCCGCCCGCTGGAAATCGGGCCAGAGTGTATCCGTGACGTAAAGCTCCGCATAGGCGATCTGCCAGAGCAGGAAATTGCTGACGCGCTTTTCGCCTGAAGTTCGGATCAACAAATCCGGGTCCGGCAGACCGGCCGTGTATAGCCGCGCGGCGATGGATTCTTCGTCGATACGCAGGTCGCGCAGCCGGCCCTCCAGCCGGGCGTCTTCGACGATGGCGTTCACGGCGTCCACCAGTTCGGAGCGTCCGCTGTAGTTGATAGCCACGTTGAGGCGCAAGCCATTGTTTCCGGCCGTGGCGTCGATGCTGTTTTCCAAGTCCTGCCTGACCTGCGGCGGTAGGCCGTCCAGGCGTCCCATGCAAGTGAATCGGACCCGGTTCCGCATGAGTTCGGGAAGCTCCCGCCGCAGATAGATGCGTAACAAGCGCCACAGCATGTCCACTTCAGCGCGAGGCCTTTTCCAGTTCTCCACCGAGAAAGCGTACAGCGTCAAAGCCTGAATGCCGAGCCGGCTGCAGGTCTCGACAGTAGTCCGTACGGGTTCGATTCCCGCCCGATGGCCGGCCACTCGAGGAAGGTTTCGTCTGCGCGCCCAACGTCCGTTGCCGTCCATGATGATGGCGATGTGGGCCGGTAGCCGGTCAGGATCGATGGCTTCCGCGAGGCGCCAATCCTTGCTCCCCGGCTTCAGGGCGGCGAACAGATCTTTCATGGAACGCAAGTTCTTATGTTACACCGGAAGCGTAGGGTAAGTCTCCGACTTGCCCAATGTCGCAAGCCGGAGGCTTGCGCTACGCTACTAGGCGCCCAACCCGTTGTACCAGTTCAGGAAGAGCTCACCGAAAAACCCGACGCCCAGTGCCGCGGCGCCCAGGAAGGTTCCGAACGGCAGTTCGTAGGTGGAGGCGTCTTTTCCTGTGAACCAGATGTAGCACAGGCCGACAATCCCTCCCAGCAGCGACGCGGCGATCAGCGTAAGAAGCGTGCCCTGTAGGCCCAGAAAAGCGCCGATCATCGCCACCATCTTCACGTCGCCGAAGCCTAGCCCTTCGCGATGCCGGATCATCTTGAACAGAGCCCCGACAAACCACAGTATCCCGGCGAAGAATCCAGCGGCGAAGGCAGCCTCCGCAACAGAAAGTACCCTCTGGTTCCGCAGCGAGAACAGGAGAAGGTGCATGAGGCCGTCCCTCTGGGGCACCCATGCGGCAAACAGAATGCCAATCGCAGTCCCGCCGAGGGTGAACTCATCCGGCAAGATCCGTTCCTCAAGGTCGGAAAAAACCAGCGCAATCACAATCGCGCCAAACACAGAGAATTTGAAGGCTCCCGCGCTCAGCCCCAGCTTCCATACCGCGCAAAAGAACGCTGCGCCCGTAAGCAGCTCCACCAGCGGATAGCGTAGCGGAATTCGTTTCCCGCATTTCCGGCAGCGCGCACGCAACACCAAATAGCTGAGCAGTGGAATGTTGTCGAACCAGGCGATGGGAGCTTCACACTCCGGGCAAAACGAGCGAGGCGCAACTACGGAAAGATCGCGCGGCAGACGGAAGATGCATACGTTCAGAAAGCTGCCGATCAGCAGCCCAAACAGTCCCGCTAAAATCGCTTCGATCAATTAAGCATCCTCTCATATACGGCGATGGTTCCGTTCACCATGCGTTCGATTGTAAATTCCTTCTCCACGCGAGCGCGCGCCGCGACGGAAATGCGGGCTAACAATACTGGATCACCCAGCAATCGCTCGATCCCACTGGCTACAGCACGCGGATCATTTACGGACAGCAACCCCGTGACGCCATCTTCCACGATTTCCGGCAATCCGCCCACACGGCTCGCCAGAACCACAGCGCCCGCCGCCATGGCGAGCAGCGCCGCCGATCCCAATCCTTCCAACTCTGTAATATAGACGAACACCGCCGCAGTGCGTAGATCCGGTATTAGGTTCTTTGAGAAACGCACGTCGACTCGAGCGATCGCGCCGGCCTGCTTCACGATATTCTTGCCTTTTGCGGGATCATCGGAATCGAGCGCAATCACTCCTGAACGGCCTTTCGATTTCGGCGGCGGAGTTACGATGGGAACACCGTCGTACACCACCGTAATCCGCTCTGCCGCGATGCCCGCATCCAGCAGCGTCTGTTTCACGCACTGCGACACGGCGATATAATGCGCGGCGCGGCCATATTTCCAGCGCGATCCCATGCCGCGCCGCACCGGGAACGCGACCCTTCGCGAAACCACTACGGGCTTCCCACCCAGCAACGCCAGAGTGTGCGCCCGAGCGTCGTGGGCATGAATCAGGTGGACGCCCGATGTAGCGCCCGCCAGCGCCGCGATCCCGAGCGGCCGCACATCTATTCCATCCGCCCGCGCGTGTTCCATCAAAGGAGACTCCGCCGGCGTCAGCAACCGCACCTGGTGTCCCGCGGCGGCCAGCCCTCGCATCAGATAGAGCGCCTGCCATTGCCCTCCGCGCATCTCGACACCGGAATCAATGTGAAGGATGAACACAGCTATCTTCGCGGATTCATGTTCTTGGCCTTGGCGTATTTCAGGAACGTATAGAGCGCCGCCATGTGCGCGATGGCCAGGCCCTCCATGCCATCCAGAAAACCGCGCTGCATCACGTAGGTGCGGAAGAAGGTCCAGGGAGGTTCGAGCGCCAGTTGTATCCATCCGACGTGCGTCTTCTGATCCACCAGTTGTTCCGCCGCGAGCGTCGTATAGCGGTCCATGGTCTTGAGGTGCTCGGAAAGCGAACTGCATGTGAAGTGCAGGATGCTGGCGTCCAGATGGCCAATGTTGCCTTCGACGAATACCGACTCATGCACGAAATTCCCCACCCACTTAGACAGGCGCCGGTCATACAGCCGCACTTTGCGGTCCGGATACCAGCCCGAATGCAAGATCCAGCGGCCCAGGTACTGCGCCATGCGAGGCATGGTGTAGGCGTCCACGTCCGGACCGTTCTTCTTGATCTGCCAGATCTCGCCTTCGAGAGCCTCACTCAGCGCCTCGTCGGCATCCAGCGACAGCACCCAATCGTGCTCGCATTGCTCGGACGCGTAGTTCTTTTGACCGGCGAACCCTCGCCAGCCGGTTTCTATCACACGCGCTCCGAGTTTGGTGGCCAGTTCAACGGTACGGTCAGTGGACCCGCTGTCGACCACTACGATTTCGTCGCAACAGCGGAGGCTCTCGATCACGCGAGCGATGTTGCGCTCCTCATTGAATGTGATGATCGCAGCCGAGATCTTCATCAGGGACTGATGTTAGTGTACCGTGCGTGTGCAGGCACCGACTCCCTTACGGTCGCGGTTCGGTTACATCTTTCCGAACCGCGAGCGTAAGCGACCGGTGCTTGCCCACTGCTCAGAATTCTTTGTGCGGCAACGTGCCGATGTCCGGCAGTACTGTATTCGCCAGCGCATGGCCGACCTCGCCCGAATGTTGGTCGAGATAGATTTTCGCCTCGCCGGTGTAGTCCTGCGGATCGCTGATACGGACGCCATACACCACCACGTAGGCGTTCTTCGCCGCGAGCGCCACTTTCACACAGTTTAGCTCGAACCTACACGGTTCAATTGAGCGGCGGCTCCCTTGAGGAGTTCCCATGGGTCTGCTGGCCCACCAGCCACGGGTGTTCGCAAGAGTGTATCTCATGGGGCGTGCAGCCCATCCAATGGAATGAAAACTCCGCTAACTAATGGTAGGGGCCCGCTGCCTCAAGCATTGACGAATACCAGTAGCAGGCCGACGTGGGCGTCGGCCGCGGACCAGGGGGTCCGCCCCACTTGGCATTGGTCCATCCTAGATCAAGTGAATCGTCGTGCTAGCGCACTGCCAGCGTCACCCCATCCACGCTGGTCCCAGTGCCCACCGTGACATGCACGGGCACCTTATCGCCGGGTTGCACGTTAGCCGGGATCTGGGCATTGATCTGGAACAGGCCCGGCATTTCGCCTGGTGCGGCGCCTGCATATTGCACCGTAGCCGGTAGGCCGCCGATGTTTACCGACACCGCGGCCAGCGGCTTCGGAACTACACCGACCGCCAGCCGCCCATCCACGCCAGGCGGATCGGTCAGCCCTTCGCCCGTGGCCCATAGGATCACCACCGATCCCGGATGCGCGGGAGACGACGGGGAATTACTAGTGACGCCGTCCGAGTCGGTGGCCGATGCTTGTCCTTTTCCGGATGAATCCGCCGTGAAAAGGCCGGGCGCGGTCGCGCTCACCGTAATCTGAAACGGTTCGGAGCGGACGCCCTGGTACTCCACCTGAACGTGCGTGGTCGGATTCGTCGCGCCGAAATAGGGAATCACGGCTGAACACTGCGTGGCCGTCGCGTAGACGATCGGCGCGGGAATCCCGTCGAACAGGATTCGAACGCCGCTTACGCTGGTGCTCACCAGTCCGTTGCTATCCAACTGGAGCGAGGCTTTCTCGGGGGGTCCCAAGCCAGTTCCCCAAACCACCACCATCTGCCCAGGCGCGTAAACGTGCGCGTAGGATGCGGCACTGGTCACATCTGTAATTTTTGGAATTGGACCCGCCAATGTCGACGGCGGAACGATGAGCAGAGTAATCGAATTGGCGGGGAACACGGTCGCGATCTGTCCACCGCCGACTGAGGCCGCAGGTTGCTCAACGATTGCATTCAGATTCGCCGCGCTATAGCGCCAGACCTCCGCCTTCGAGCCCGCGGCGAACGTTGCTAGCGTGAGCGTGCTCGAAAGATCTTGCCCGGTTTTGTTGATGACCATGGCCGTCAGATTCCCATCAGACCGCAGCGCTCCATACACCGAAAGTTGGCTCTGATCAGCGCTCGTGGACTTTGCGGAAGTCTCGCCGAATGTATTGCCTATGCCGTCATAGTTGCGGTAAATCTTGAAGGCATAGGCGCCCGGATCTGTCGGTGTTGGCGGACCCCAAAGCGCTGCTGCATCCAGGCCTTGATAGCCGAAGATTCCGAGCAGATCCGCTTGCGCGAGCGCTCCGTTGATATCGTCCAGCGCGCCGAAGTTGTATTCAGTGAGAGCGAGCTTGGTGCCTGGATAGTTTTGGGCGATGATCGCTTGAAGACGCGGAATGAATGCCGGCGCGATGGGACCGCCGCCGTTCTCGACGTCCTGAATCCAATAGTCGTTGCTGACGACGAACGTCGGATCCCAGAAAACGCGCGTGTATTGAAGCCGTAGCGCCTGCGTCGCGCTGTCGCCTGCGGATTGGAATGCGATGTTGGAGGGCGCCAGGTACGCGTGTTGATCCAGATAGTCGAGCAGACGCACGCCATGCTGCTTTTCGTAATTCTGGAATTGCTGCAGATACCACGACATCAGCGGCACTCCGCCATGCGCGTTGCGATCCACCGGATTCTGCCAATAGTTTCCGACCGCCCATCCCGCCACGATGTCCTTCTTAGAGAAAAACAGAGACGCCCAGTTGTCGCTCACGGGACCGGAGACCAGCGCCGTCGGATCGGCCTGCTTAATCGCGGCTGCGTATGTCAGATCGAGACTGGCCAGCTCATCGTAGGTGTATGGATCGGGATGAATGTCGCGATGCACGTCGTCCCACCAGATCGGTTCATTATCCATGCTCCAGATCGCGATGCCGCCCTGGTTGCCCTTGCCGTAGCGCGAGATCAGGTACGTGATCCACTCGGCTTGAAGACTCTGATCCACCTGGACGTAAGCATCGGTGGGATCGTTCTTAATATAGACGGGATTCGTGGGCGCTAGGCCATCGTTCACGGACGGATCACCGCAGGCGGGATCGTAAACGATGCCGTCGCCGCACGTCACCGAATGATATTGCGCATACGGATCCTGCTTGCATTGCTTTCCATATTTCGATACGTCGAAGCTACACATTTCCATGCGCGCCTTAGGCGACCAAAGCAGCACCGGGATGGTGCCGATGGCCTTGCCGCCAGTAATCCGGACTTGGTCGGCGAACATGTTGAAGGTAGATCCAGCGGGCAACAGCGAGGCTTCGATGCTGGTATCCGGGAGAACCTGGAAGAACCAGTCGTTCGCGGCATTGTTGACGTCGAATTTCCAGCTATAGCTGGTTTCCGAATCGCCGCCCCAGCGCCGGGCCGTAGCGCGAATATTGGACGCAGCCGCTGTCGCGGCAGGCAGCGTGGGATCGCCCGCGGCGGGGAGGGTCCAGTAGAAGTCGATCCCATAGACGTCCGGAGAAATCGCGTGCAGGTTGGCCTTCGCGTCAATTGAGAGGGCTGGGCCGGGCTGCTGGGCGAAAGCCGCGAGCGCGGTGAAGAGGCAGATGCCGGTTAAGAAAGCCGTTCGCATGGACCGAAGCTCTAATTGATTGTCCTAGAATTTGACCGCAAATACCAGCCGCAAGAATCCCTACTTACGAACCTGGAAGTTATTTAATCAACATATTCCTTGACCAAATGTGGACCGCAGTTTATAATGATTACGTGGTTCGGAGCATTACAACGAAAGGCACTACACGCTGGGCTCGGATAGCTCAGTCGGCAGAGCGCCTGACTTGTAATCAGGAGAACGTGGGTTCGATGCCCGCTCCGAGCTCCAATCATCCAGTCGTCACCTTCGATATCCTCGCGGAAACTCGGCAGGGTAAACGCAGCCTTTAGGCATTCCAATCACCCGCTAGCCTAAAGGCGCTCTATACGCGGGCAATCAATCACCTTCCGGGATAGCTCAATGGGAGAGCAGTTGCTCGGTACGCAACCGACGACAGTTCGATTCTGTCTCTCGGATCCATTTTCTGTTCTGGCTTAGCTCACCGGGCAGAGCACGGGATTCGTACACCTGAGAAGCCGGTTCAAGTCCGGCAGCCAGATCCACGCGGTGGTGGCCGAGCGGCAGAGGCACTTCACTGTCTATGAAGACCAGGTGGGTTCGATTCCCATCCATCGCGCCAGATTTGCGGCCTTCGTTCAGTGGCAGGATTCTTCGTTGCCAACGAAGGGACGCCGGTTCAAATCCGGCAGGCCGCTCCAAGTGTTTTTTTTTGGCGGATAAGTGAACCGGTGTCACGCGAGGCTCATAACCTCTGCAAGGCCGTTCGACTCGGCAATCCGCAACCAAGTTCGGGTCTGTCATGCCAACGGGAAGCAGCATCCCTTGCAAGGATGAAATGTCAGTTCGATTCTGACCAGATCCACCAAGTGTGACCGTGGCCGAGTGGCTTAGGCGGCTGCCTGTGGAGCAGTCCACGAGAGTTCAATTCTCTCCGGTCACCCCAGTTCGCCGGGGTGTAGGCAAGCGGTGAGCCGCCTCCCTTGGGAGGAGGAAATCGGGAGTTCGAATCTCCCCGCCCCGACCAGATCTTTGACAATTGAATGTTTTTCCTCAGTAGCTCAACGGTAGAGCGCGCCGCTGTTAACGGCGTAATCGTGGTTCGATTCCACGCTGGGGAGCCACTGCCGGGGTCGCCTTCTGGTCGAGGGCTTCTGTCCTACAAACAGAAACAGTGGAGTTCGATCCTCCACCCCGGCACCAGTTTTGCGCGTCGGCACCGGGCGGTTAGGGGCTGTCCTGATAAGGCAGTTTAGGCTGGTTCAACTCCAGCGGCGCGCACCACGCTCCGGTTGCCGATGGTGAGGCTAACGGTCTCCAAAGCCGTGATTGGGTGTTCGAATCACTCCCGGAGTGCCAAGTTTAACGCGCCCGTGGCCGAGTGGATTCAGGCTCCGGTCTTCTAAACCGGAACACGCTGGTTCGATTCCAGCCGGGCGTTCCAAACAACTTTGGGATATCGTGCGGGTATCAGTCAACGGCAGGCTGGCCTCCTTATAAGGGCTCAACGGAAGTTCGACTCTTCCTGCCCGCACCACGCGCTCGAAGCTCATGAGGATGAGCAGGCGGCTCTTAACCGTCAGGCAGTGAGTTCGATTCTCACCGGGCGCACCAGAATTTTCCGAGACCGTAGCTTGAAGGTCGAGCAGCGCACTTTTAATGCGCGGGCGAGGGTTCAATTCCCTCCGGTCTCACCAGGGGTAGTAGGCAAGCGGCCCGTCGTCTAACTGGACAAGACACCTCGCTCCGAACGAGGAAATTTGCAGTTCGAGTCTGCTCGGGTCGGCCAACTTTGCCCGGTTCGTCTAATCGGAGAAGGCACTCGGCTACGAACCGAGAAACGGGAGTTCGAATCTTCCACCGGGTACCAAATTATCGCGGGTTCGTTTAGTAGGAAAGACCGGAGACTCTGACTCTCCAGAGAGACGTTCGAATCGTCTACCCGCAGCCAGATTAATTTAGTCAAATAAACTTGACTAAGTTAAGAATTACGGTTAAGATTGGATCATGACACGCACATTGCTCCTCAGCATTTCCTCGCGATTGTCTAGCGACTTATCATTTTGTCGCTTTAGTTATTAATCCCAACAATTTAAAGTTTTTTGCCCGAGTGGTGGAATAGGCAGACACACTGGTCTTAGGAACCAGCGCTTCGGCATGGGGGTTCGATGCCCTCCTCGGGTACCAAAGGCTCGCAGGGAAACGGTGACCGCGCCGTCTGCAAAGCGGCTGACACGCAGTTCAATTCTGCGGCGGGCCTCCAATTTTTTTGACAAGGCTGGTTGGATCTGGTCGGGTGACAGAGTCGGCCTGAAAAGCCGAAGAGACCGTTCGACTCGGTAACCAGCCACCAAATCAGCCACCAATCGGAGGGTACGGGCAACTGGTGGCCCACCGGTCCTGAAAACCGACGCAGCTTCGGCGCATAGGAGTTCGAATCTCCTACCCTCCGCCAATTTTCGGAGAGATCGGGTAATCGGAGAGGTTGGGTAATTCGGAGAGGTTGGGTAATAGGTAGCCCACCGGTTTGCTAAACCGGCGTCCTTCGGGACATGCGCGTTCGAGTCGCGCTCTCTCCGCCAACCTATGGGCATCAGGCGGATATCGGTTGGCCGCACCAGCCTGTAAAGCTGGATCGCCTTTGGAGACGTTGAGCGTTCGAGTCGCTCGGTGCCCACCAAGTTTGCCGGCGTGAAGGGAACTGGTTTACCTGCTCAGCTTAAACTTGAGCGTTTGGTGTTCGAATCCACCCGCCGGCACCAAGGGCCGGTCTGATGCAACAGACAGACATGCTCCGCTCAAAACGGAGTTCTTCTCGGTTCGAGTCCGAGGGCCGGCACCAAAACTTAAGGTGCGCTTCTTGCCGCATTAGCCGCAAGGGTCTATGCGCAATACGAACCATATCGGGGACACTAAGATCTTAAGAATCAATGTGCGCTTTGTTGGCAACTGTAATGCATCTCACTTTATGGACGCCGGACAGCGGTCCTCGGATGCTTCTGGGGATGCGGTGTTACCGATATCCCCTTCGCGCCGGTTCGCGCGGTTTGGCGTCCATAGCGCGTTGTGTGGCTAATCATCAGAGAGGTAACCATGCGATCCGGTTTTCCCACTCCGATGCTTCCGATGCCAGCCAAATGAGGAGCAGTTGGTCGATTGCTGCGCCAACGTCGAGGCTTTGTGGAACCAGGAGGACACCGGCGCTATGTTTTCCGGCATTCTTGAAAGCACGGAAGTGAGCAGGCATAGTGCCGACATCGTGAGAGACAAGTAGACGGTGCCGCTCCGCTGCTAGCGCCAAGACTTCAGGGTCGTTCATGCCACGCAATCCGGCCGCGTGAGCCGTCAAGAAATCCACCGACGGCTCCCGACGTCGGGTCCCAGTCACAATAATCTTGTTGAGGTCGGCGTCCGCGAGAAATCGAACTTTCACGTTCGGCGAGGCGTGTGAAGTTCGTCTCGCGCGCGGACCAATCTCTCGCGCAGATCAGCCGGTAGCGGCTGGGCGGCCCGCTTACCTTCCGCCCACTTCTCACTCTGGCGAATCAGATAGGCATCGATGTCAGCCTGGTTCGCAAGATAGTAGGCGATCGCGCCATAGACCTCTTCCAGACGAAGAAGCTCGAAATTCTGGCAGATGGTCTCTGGAGACTCGCCGCGCAGGAACGCATGGACGATGGAATCCAGGGAGACTCGTGTTCCGGCAACGTAGTAGTTGCCGTCCTTGTCTTCGATGTACTCCTTGGCCACGTCTATTTGATTGTACTGCTAGCCGGGCAGCCGCTTGTCTATCTGTGAACCGGCGGTGATGTCCCGACGGTCGGGCGCGCAAGGTCCAACCGGTCATTTCGGCGCTGATTTCGCGTACGGTTGAGTAAAGCCGACAATCACCCAGTGAAGCAAACGAACGATACCCCAAGGAATTAGCCACCCATGTGATTTTTTCTCTCGGCCTTCTCGGGTCTACAATTCCCTTTTCGCTGAAATATCGATCAGCGGACGAATAGGCCTCCGCCTGGGCTTCGGAAAGATGAGCCGAGAACAGAGTGCATCTGAAGGGGCTGAGGCCATTGATTAAGAGCTCCCAGGTCCCCGCCTCATTCTCGCCGATGAGCAGCACATAGTCCTTGCTAAATCTGGCTTGGTGCGAGTTCTTGTATTCCATAGTTCAGTTTACGCCGCTCCCTCCCCCGCTTCCACCTTTATATTCGGTCTGCTTTCAATGGTTTAGCGAGCAATCCATCACGGGATTTGAGCCGTCCGCCACCTGCCTTAACGCCAGCAAAGATAGCGTCAATCCGCTAGCCCGAGACCAGTACCGCCTAAGGTCGTGTCCTGAGGTGGGTTGCCAGACAGGACCCGTCCGCCAATTTGACAAAACCTCCGTTCTGTGTAATTATTCATAGTAGTGCATAAAAATACAGAATTCGCGTAGCCACGATGCCCCCCACTGCTGGAACATCCCTCAAGCCCGTCCGGCGAATGCTGGCCCCGAAGACGCTTCCTAAAGTAGAGGGTGGTAATCTTACGCGTGATCTTGATCTCGCTCAGGATGAGCTGGTTGCGCTGCTTGAGCTCACGCAACAGGTGAAGGCTAGCCCCGCGCGGTTCTCGCAATCCTTGAAGGGTCAATATCTCAGTCTTCTGTTCGAAAAGCCGTCGCTTCGTACCCGGGTCACCTTCGAGTTGGCTATCAAGCAGCTCGGCGGCGACTCCGTTTTGACCACCGGACCCATCGGCGACCGCGAACCTTTGAAAGACGTCGCACGCAACCTCGATCGTTGGACCAACGGCATCGTGGCGCGCACCTTCTCGCAGCAGACCATTGATGAGCTGGCGCACTGGTCCGAGCTGCCCGTGATCAACGCGCTCAGCGACCGTTACCATCCCTGCCAGGCGCTGGCGGACATCTTCACGCTGCAGGAACACTTCGGCGACCTCGGCGGCCTCAAGCTCGCTTTCGTGGGGGATGGCAACAACGTCGCGCACTCCTTGATGCTCTCGGCGCTGCGCATGGGTATGAATTTTTCAATAGCGACTCCACATGGTTACGAGCCGGATGCCGAGATTGTCGCGCAGGCGGAAGCGCTGGCCGCGGTTTCGGGCGCCCAGCTCGCCATCAGTAATGATCCGTCTGAGACCGTTTCGGGCGCTCAGGCCGTTTATACCGACGTGTGGGCCAGCATGGGGCAAGAGCATGAGCAGCACGAACGCCTGGCGGATTTTGCACAGTTCCAAGTGAACCAGAAACTATTTGTGCAGGCCAGCGAAGAAGCTGTCTTCTTGCATTGCCTGCCCGCGAAGCGCGGCCAGGAAGTGACAGACGAAGTTATTGAATCCGATCAATCGGTAGTCTTCGATCAAGCTGAAAACCGCCTGCACGTCCAAAAAGCTTTACTATTGATGTTGATCGGCTAGCCTCTAGCCGCAATACCCAATCTATGCGACCCAAGAAAGTGGCCTTGGCCTACTCAGGCGGCCTCGATACATCCATCATCATTCCCTGGCTGAAGGAACATTATCAGTGCGAAGTGGTTGCCGTATGCGGCGACATCGGGCAAGGCGATGACGAGCTGAAGGGCCTGGAAAAGAAGGCGCGCAAGACCGGCGCTTCCGAAGTCCACGTGGCCGACATGCGCGAGGAGTTCGTCACGGAATACCTGTGGCGGCTGGTGCGTTCAGGCGCGGTGTACGAGCATAAATATCTGCTGGGAACTTCTGTCGCGCGGCCGCTGCTCGCCAAGAGGCAGGTCGAGGTCGCGCTGAAAACCGGTTGCGATGCGTTGTCGCATGGCTGCACCGGCAAGGGGAACGACCAGGTTCGCTTTGAGCTGACTTACAAAGCGCTGGCCCCACAGCTTCAGGTGATCGCTCCGTGGCGCGAATGGAACATCGTCTCTCGCGAGGACGCCATTGACTATGCGGCCAAACACAACGTCCCGATTTCGCAGACCACCAAAAAAATCTACAGCCGCGATCGCAACATCTGGCACATCTCGCATGAGGGCGGGGCACTGGAAGATCCAGCCAACGCCGCACCCGATGAGATTTGGATGCTCACGCGCAGTCCCAAGGACGCGCCCGATAAACCCGTGGACGTGACCATTGGTTTCGAAAAGGGCCGGCCGGTTTCTGTGAATGGCAAGCGCGGCTCGGGCGTGAAACTGCTTGAGACGTTGAACAAGATCGGCGGCGAGCACGGCGTCGGGCGCATCGATCTGGTGGAAAATCGCTTCGTCGGGATGAAGTCGCGGGGCTGCTATGAGACGCCGGGCGGTACCTTGATCCTGGCGGCGCATCGCGAGCTTGAAGCGTTGACGCTCGATCGAAACACGCTGCACTACAAACAGAAGCTGGCGCTCGATTACGCCGAGATGGTCTATAACGGCCTGTGGTTCACTCCGCTGCGCGAGGCACTGGATAGTTTCTTCGAGGCAACGAGCGAAACCACCACGGGCGAAGTCACGTTGCGGCTTTACAAGGGCAATATTGAGCCAGTCAGCCGCAAATCGCCTTATTCGCTGTACTCGCTCAATATCGCGAGCTTCACCATGGGCACCGAGTACGATCAGAAGGACGCACAGGGATTCATCAACCTGGTGGGGCTGCCGATTCGAGTAAGAGCTATGGCCGAGAATGCACGCAAATAAGTGGCGCACGCACCTTTGCGTGCCGCGTTCACACTCGTGTGAACGCCTGGTTTTCAACTCGACACAAGTGTTCGCAAGAGTGCGAACACGGCACGCAAGAGTGCGTGCGCCACGTCTCACATGAAACTCTGGGGCGGGCGATTCGAGACTGGACCGTCGGAAGTCTTCGAACGGTTCTCGGGCTCGCTCCATTTCGATAAGCGATTACTGGATGCCGATTGCCGGGGCTCCCAGGCTTTCGCGCGCGCGTTGCAACAAGTTGGGATCGTTACGGCGGAAGAATGCACCGCGCTCGTGGCCGCATTCGAACAGATCCGCGTGGACGCCACGCAGCCGGGATTCATCGAGGGCGCTGTAGACGAAGACGTCCATACGCTAGTCATCCGCAAGCTCAAAGATCGCGTGGGCGCGCTGGCGGATAAAATCCACACTGGGCGCAGCCGCAATGAGCAAGTGTCGCTCGATATCCGGCTGTGGCTGCGTGAGGAAATCGATTCGATTGTCCATCAGCTCGCGCTTGTAATGGCGGCGCTGGTCGCGATGGCCCGCAAGTATCCGGACGCCCTGGTGCCCGGCTATACCCACTTGAGACGTGCCCAGCCCGTGCTATGGCCGCACTATTTGCTCGCCTATTTCGAGATGTTCACGCGCGACCGCGAACGTTTCCTCCAGGCCCGTGCCCGTGTGAACGTGATGCCGCTCGGATCGGGCGCGCTGGCCGGAAGCGGATTCCCTTTCGACCGCGATGCCATTGCTCGCGATCTGGACTTCGCGGCCGTTACGCGCAATAGCATGGATGTCTCCGCCGACCGCGATTTCGCGCTGGATTTCCTCTACGCGGCCTCGGTCACCATGCTGCATTTGAGCCGTCTGGCCGAAGATTGGATTCTGTACTCGAGCGATGAGTTCGGATGGCTGGAGCTGGGCGACGGTGTCACCAGTGGTTCCAGTCTAATGCCGCAAAAGAAGAATCCGGATTCGCTCGAATTGATCCGCGGAAAAAGCGGGCGCGTGTTTGGCGATTTGAGCTCGTTGTTCGTCACGTTGAAGGGTCTTCCGATGACATACAACCGCGACATGCAGGAAGATAAAGAGCCGCTGTTCGATGCCGGCGCGCAGGTGGCGGCTTCGCTCGAAATGATGGAGGCAGTGATCCAATCCACGCGCCTCAATCCTTCGCGGCCCGCTGCCGCGGCGGAAGAGAGTTGGGTGGTGGCTACCGATCTGGCCGAAGCGTTGGCGCGCGCCGGCGTTCCGTTTCATCGGGCGCACCAGTTGGTGGGGCGGCTGGTGCTCGAAAGCGTCAAGCAAGGCAAGAAACCCTCAGATTGGACGCCCTCGGCCTTGACGGCATTCGCGCGGGAATTCACTCCCGAAATGTCGCGTCTGCTCAACCCCGCGGAAGGCATGAAAACTCGCGAACTGCCCGGCGGCACTGGCCCGTTGGCAGTCCTGGACGCGCTCGATGAGGCCGAAGCGCGGCTTCGCGGCTGGCAACCATGAACAAGACTTTCCGCCAAGGTCAGATCTTGAAACTGATTCGTAACAAACGAATCCTCACTCAAGAAGATCTGGCGCGCGACCTGAACGAAAGTTTCGAAATTCAGACCACGCAGGTGACGCTATCGCGCGACATCCGGCAACTCGGTCTGCTGAAGACGCCGGAGGGTTACCGCCAGGTCACGCAGTCGGTAAGCGGGCCGGATTTGGCGACGGTGGCGGCCGAGTTTCTGAGGGATGCACGAGTGGCGCAGAATCTGATTGTGCTGCGCACCTCGCCAGGGAATGCGAACGCGCTGGCAGTGGCTCTGGATAACGCAGATTTGCCCGAGGTAGTTGGCACTCTAGCGGGCGACGATACGATCTTAGTGGTAGCGCCGGATGTCCAGACCGCGGGGAAGCTACGCGAGAAGCTGCTCCACTACATGCAAGGCGGGTAGGGGTTCTTCGGAGGACAAATCTCGATTCCTTATGGTGAGATCTTCCAAACCTATCAGCGCATGGTCAAGCTGCAATCCTACAACGAAGTGTCCCCGTTCCTCGATGCAATAACAGACCTCGCCCAGCCCCAGCCAGTCGTCACAGACGACTTTTATTGCTGCGTTCACCGGGATAGGCCGATCCAGGACCAATCTCATCCCGTGGGGAGAAAGCTGGATGGCATTGGCGGGGGTGCTGTAGCCGGCATCCCCCAGTACCGTCAAGCTCACGGTTTCATACGCGCGGATGCGAGACTCCCTGCGCCGGTCCATAAGAGCCTTATCGGTGCCGTGAGAGTGTTGTTTGAGCTTATTTTGACTTGGTCCGTTGTTGGCCGGGCGTCTTCTGGGGAATCCGTTGGAGACGGAGTACCGGTCCTGCCCTGGGGATCCACACGTAAAATCTTCGTGTTCGGACCGACCGGCGTGGGCAAGAGCTTGGTGGTTGGCGCATTGGCGCAAAAGGCGTGCCGGACGGTTACTCGGGGCTATACACCCGCGCCCAATCACTATTCCGCGATTTGGCGATGGCGCGCGCCAATCTCAGCCCACACAACATTCTGGCACAGCTCAACCGTATCGATGTCCTGGTGATCGCCGACTGGGCCATGACCTCCGGGCAGAGTGGCACTCGCGTCGTGTGGCAAGCTATATAGCGCACCCCTATGCCACGATCGTTGAAGAGAGCCAGCTCGATAGCAGTTCTGGCGGCGTCGCTCTGGTGTTGTAGTCGTGTCAACCAGGCCGTTGAGCCCATCGCGATCGCGGATTTGAGTTTCAGTGGCCTGCCCGGCAAAGCTGTTGGCGCGACGGTTGCCTTTGTGTCCGAAGACCTCATAGTGGTCGGTCGCCACCCAGGCGAAACAGGTAACTTCTCCGGCACGCTGACAGCTGTGCAATGGAGAGACGGCAAGCTTGGTTTTCTGAAGACAAGATCCATTTCGAAATATCGCAGTTTTGTTAGCGGGTTGTTTCCCGTTGGCAGTGGACGCTTTATCTCAAGTCTCGAACAGCCTCCCGAGTTGCTTTCCGCAGATCTCTCCACGATAACGGAAATCCAAACGAAGTTCGTCATTCCACCAGTTGGCGGCGGTAATGTTGCTGGGGATTCGCATGGATTTGAGCATTGGAACATATATCGCATAGCTCCGACCAGGGATCTTCTACGGCAAGGGACCGGAGAACTTCTCTCATTGTCCAAGGACTTGCTGGTTGTTCGCGTGAACAACGAAATACAAATTGAAAGAATGACGGGGCAACCACTCGGGTCATTTGCAGTTCCGCCTCGCTCCACCTGCTATGCAAAAGCGCTGTTGTTGGGGCCTAACCGCCTCTACCTCAACGGTTGTGGTTCAGGACGGGTTGTTGACTTCAGCGGCAAAACAACAGTCGAGATACCCGAACCGGACGGCTGGGGTTTCAGGTACGGTTTGACTGAGGACGGTCGCCGAATACTCTTCGACAAGTACACGCGCAGGATCTCAGTGTTACAGCGAATGGCTGAGTCTGTGGAATCATTGATTACGTTCGGCATGGGGCCGATAGTAACGAGCAAGGGCGAAATCATTCGTGTTGTGGACACCGACGTCGGCAAGATCTGCTTTGATTTAGATAGCCCTTCTCGTAAGCTTGGGCGAGATGGCGAATACCATGCCGACATTTCTCCTTCGGGGCACCTCATTGCCGTGGCATCGGCAGACAAGCTTTCGATCTATGGACTGCCAGAAGTTTGCAATAAGTAACTAGCGGTGCTAACAGTCCCCGTGCGGGGGACGGCAGCCCTTGTCCCCGCCTCAGCACACAACCGCCCCGGAGCGCGACGAACGCTCCGAATCGGAACTCCGGCTCATTTCAGGATTGGAATGTGCTGAGAAAACTATCCGGAGCGCAGCGAGCAAGGATGCCGCTAACGGAGAAAGGGTGTTCTCACTCACAAACGTAGAGCCTGATTCCAATGGCATGATTGAGGGGACGTCTGGGGAGCTTACCGTGCTCTTGTTTCTCAACGATCTGAAGGAGAGGGCGGAACTCATGAACGTCAGAATACCCGCAGCCACGGTCCGCGTGACGCCGGAAATATCACAACACTAACAAACGGCCGGGTAGCCCAAGTCCTAACGAATCTCAGCCGAGGTACTCGACGTGAACGTAGGTCCCTAACCTCTCGTTGTAGGCCAGGTACCAGCCCGGATGATCGGGGTCCTCATAGATCACGATCGGGTCGCCGTTCCAGTCCCAGTCCCCGACGAAACCGATGTCGTAGGGAGCAACGCCGAAATAGAATCCGCTGAACCAAAAACGGTTGGGACCTCCTCCTTCGAGATGGAAGATGTGTCCCGGCCCAAATCCGCCGGTGAAGTGTCCATGTTCGAAAGGATGATCCAAATGATAGTGGGGATCGTTGCGCCCTGTATCATGGCCGATCCAGTCACCGTTGGGGTGCACGTGCGGAGCGTTGGGATGTCCGGGAGCATCGTGGAAATTGGGCGCTTGCGCGGCGCGATGTTCCTCGCGTGGAGCCGCACGTTCCTCGTGTGCCGGCGGCGGACCGTGGGGTGGAACGAACCCTCCATTTTGATGCGGGGCCTGGCGTTCGCGAGCTTGACCATTGGCATTGGCTGCCCCAACTCCGGCAGCGAGGGCGCCGGATAGCGCGAGCATTCCGAGCCGTTTTGATTCGCTCATTTTGTCCTCCAGAAGTTCGTGCCCATCACCTATTGGGCACCTGATCTGTAGACGCAAATCTGGCCGGAACCATCTCACACAAGCGAATCTAAACGGTTACTTGGAGCTGTACAAAAGCCACACGGCCAATCCAATGGCGGCCGGCAAAAGGAACTCCGCCCAATCCTGGAATAACAGCGTCCAGCGATCCCGGGCGCTCGATTCCTGCCGCGCTTCTTTGCGAAGTGAAGTGGTGAGGCGCGATCTCAGACCAGACGGCAGCCCGCGAATGGCGCGCACGATCTCTTCTTTGCCTTTGCGGTCGGCTATCAGGATGGTGGCTGAATTAATGCCGTTGGTGGACTGTTCCAGCCTCTTGCGCAGGGTGGGCGGAACATCTTCCACCGAGCGGTACACTTCCGTCTTGTTGCCCACTGAGATGAAGATGGTGGAACTTTTAAGAGTGACCCGCGACATGGCGACGTTCAACCTCCGGCTCGGATCGAGGCGGCTTCGGGCAGCTTCGACGGCGTTAACGCGGAGCCTACGTTCCCCGCATGTTCTAATATTACCTGAATGAAGGCCAGCGCGGCTTTCGACAGCGCCTTGTCTCTCCGGTAAATCAACGCAACCTTGCGGTACATCGGTTCAGGGCCCAACGGTACGGCTGACAGCTTACCACTAGCCACTTCCTCCCGGCAATGGGAGGCCGCCAGGAAAGAATAGCCGAGTCCCGCCATTACGAAGCGCTTTATCATTTCTGTGGAATCCAATTCCATGGAGATTTGGATTTCGCCTTCCACGGGTTCGAGCCACACATTGAGACGCGCTCGCGTGGTCCCCGACATTGGAAGCAGCAACGGGTGGCCGGCGACATCGGTCGGCACTACATACTTCTTGTTGGCCAGCGGATGTTTCCCCGGAAGCAGCAGAATAATCTCGTCGGAATGGATCTTGGCAACCTGCAGCTTCTTTTCCTGGATGGGCAACTGCGTGATTCCGAAATCCGCCAGGTTATCCAGCACCGCATCCACGACGCGGGAGCCGTAGGAACGGTCTACCGACAATTGCACGTTAGGGAATTTCTTCTTGTACTCGGAGAAAACCACCGGTAGCACGTAGATGCACGTGGCTTCGTTGGCCGCTATCACCAGTTCGCCGCGCGGAACGCGTTCCAGCTCGTTTATGGTGTCCTGCGCCCGCCGCCGAAGATCCAGGATCTGCTCGGCATACCCGGCGAAGATCTTGCCTGCCGCGGTCAACGCGATTTTGGTTCCCAGCCGCTCGAACAATGTGGTGTTCAACTCCTGCTCGAGCTGCCGCACCTGAGCGCTGATAGCCGGCTGCGTACGATAACACGTCTGCGCCGCTTTAGAAAAGCTCTTCAAGCGGACAATTTCAAGGAACGTATGCAGCTGATCGAGATCCATTGGAAACCCGGAGGAACGCTCGCCTCGATCGGGAGGTTTGCATCAATTGTAACAGGGCCGGGAGAACATCGCTGGCCCAGTTGACTTTGGAGTTGGCCACTTGGTAGGTTACCGTCTTCGGAACTTGTCGCACGCTTGCTCCCGCGCGCGGCCCGGTAAGAGGTTATGTCTCGTAACCGCCTAAGCTCACGAATCCGTTCGATTGACATTGGCCGCGGCGCGGTTATGGTGCTGATGGCCATCGATCACGTCCGCGTCTTTTCCGGCGTTCCCGCTGGCGGCGTAACGGCCGACATCTTTCTCACGCGATGGGTCACGAATTTCTGCGCCCCCGGTTTCGTCTTTTTCGCGGGCGTCTCCATCTTTCTGCATGGGCACAAGCTCGAGAACGTGAACGCGCAATCGCGCTGGTTGTTCTTACGCGGAGCGTGGCTGGTTCTGCTCGAACTCACCTTCCTACGGCTGGCCTGGACCTTCAATCTCGATTTCGCACATTACATGCTCGCCGGCGTGATCTGGATGCTGGGCTGGTGCATGATCCTGATGGGGCTGCTGATACGCCTTCCAGTGTGGGCGAACGCGGTGTTCGGCATGGCCATCGTCGCGGGGCACAACATCATTCCGCTGGTAATCGGCGGGAACGCGCAAGCGATCACGAACGGCTCGCTTGGCTGGTTGTGGCGAATCCTTTATTTCGGTGGCGGAATCGCCGTCGGAGGAGCAGGGGAGCCGAACTTCTTCGTACTCTATTCCATCATTCCGTGGATCGGCGTGATGAGCGCTGGCTATGCTTTTGGGGCAATTTTACGGATGCCGCTGGAAAGGCGCGATCGGATCTGCAACATCATCGGCGGCAGCGCGATCCTGGCGTTTCTCGTGTTGCGATATTTCAATATCTACGGCGACCGTCCTTGGGTTCCGAGCCCGCGAGTGCCAGCCTGGATTTCATTCCTGAGCACATCGAAGTATCCAGCTTCGTTCCTCTTTCTGTTGATGACCCTCGGGCCCACCATCGCGGTTCTTCCGTTGCTCGAAAAGGCGCAGGGTAGGATTGCGCGGTGGCTGAGCATCTTTGGCCGGACACCGCTGTTTTACTACCTGCTGCACATACCGCTGATTCATGCAGTGGCCATCGGAATTTCCATGGTGCGAACGCCATCGGCGACGCCATGGTTGTTCACCAACCATCCGGTGCGGCCGGGTGATGTACCGGAGGGTTACACCTGGAGCCTTGGGCTGCTATATCTAGTGACCGCGATCGTAGTTGTCGCTCTCTACTTCGTGTGTCGACGGTTTGCCGAGTTCAAATCGCGGCGGAACGACGCGTGGTTATCGTACCTATAGGTTTTGCGTGACGTGACTGCGCAGCCATGGGACAAGCTGGTCGAATCTGAATAGGTTGGCTTTGTAGAGCGTGTCCACGAAAGCGTACGTTTCGTCCGCATCGGGCGTGAGGCGTGCGCCGTTGATGGCGAGAAAGGTGTACATGGCGGCGAAAGCTGCGCGCTTGTTGCCATCGATGAAGGCATGGTTTTGCGCCAGGCTTTCCCAGAGCGCGGCGGCTTCCTCGATCAGGTCTTTGTAGTAGCCGGTTTGCGGCCGGAAGAGGGCGGCTTCCAGCAGTCCTTGATCTCGGATGCCATGTGAGCCGCCATACCGGTCGATCTGGTCGGAATGCATTGCCAACACCTCGGCCACCGTGAGGTAGTCCGTCATTCAGCAAGCTTTTTATAGAGGGGACCGTACTTTTCGTTGCTCGCGAGATATGCGCCCATGACATGCGAGCGCGCTGTGGTCTTCTTGCGCTTCTCGATCAGGTCGGCCAGAGCCTCGTCCACCAGAGCCTGAATCTGCCGGCCTTCCTTTTCGGCGAGCATGCGCACTTCTACCAGGATCTCCGAATTGACTTGCGTTGCGAATTTTGCGCGAGCCGTAGCGGTTGCCATGATTCAATTTATCATGATGTATCATGATTTGTCAAGATGTAAGTGTAAACATCAGATACGCTGGAGGTTATCGGCGGTCACGGTGTCGCGCACATTACCGGTATTCAGAGTGCCGGCGGGTTCAAACAGCATAACGTGAACTTCCTCGGATGCGACGGGGCGGTGCTCAGTGCCTCGCGGCACGATCACGAATTCACCTTCCGCAAGCTCCATGGATTTCTCAGCGCCTGCGGCATCTTTGTAATCCATGCGGAACGCGCCGTGAATTACCAGGAACAACTCGTCCTCCGAGTCATGATTGATGCCAGACGAATTCGCCCTGAAACTTGACCAGTTTGACGTGCTGCCCGTTCAGCTCACCCACGATCTTAGGCGACCAATGATCCTGGAATGCGGAGAGCTTCTGCGCCACGTTGATCTTGTGCATGCTTCCAAAGTAGCGCAGAAGCTCACATGCTCTGCTTACCGATGCCAGTAGCCGCGGTAGTAGCGATGGCCGTAGTAGCGCGGTGCCACCCAGTAAGCGCCGCCATGCCAGCCGTACCGAGGACCCACGTACGCAACCACAGGCGGGGGCGGGGGCGCGGCGTAATATCCATATCCGTAGCCCGGGACACCGACTCCAACCACCACGCGCGTTCCCGCGAACATCGAACTTCCGGCCAAAAGAACAAGTGCCAGCAACTTTGTTTTCATTTTTCTTGCCTCCTCACGCCTGGGAAGAATGCAAGTGTTTGTCCAAATCCTAAGCGGCTGGAGAATCAGTGAATTGGGTAAATGCGCTTTGGCTGCTCATCACCAGTGCTGGTGGTTTTTGGCCAGATGCTTCAGAATCTCGACCTCGCGACGAACCTCATCCTGGAATTCAGGATCGGTTAAACGCAGGGCATTCGATTCCACGCTGAGCAGGATTGCGCGAATCGATGCCGCCAGCAGAAGAGCGGCGGTGCCAAGATCGGGCGCTATCGATGTTGGCGTGATGGCGGCTGAATCGGCGCAGAGTTTCAAGCCTGATGCCGCCGCTCGCACTGCCCGAAGCGGTACTTCGATCGCTTTCCGCAGTGCGGCTGCTTCGTTGGGTGTGCGGCGGTTGGCCATGTATTCGGCGAACGCAGCGACATCTTCGTCGGCGTAATGCAAGAGTTTCTTAGATTCTGCTCGCGCCGTGGCCAACAATTCTTCGATCTTCGAGGGATCTCCCTGGAAGTCTCGACGCCTCCGGGTGATCTCGAGCACTTTGATCAAAAGGCTCAAAGCCAGACTCGCCGATACCGCTGCCACCGAAACGCCTGCGGGAACCGGATCGCGACTGGCCAGTTGATCGCGAAATTCGTCCAGTGTTGAGTTCCAGATTGAGTCCGCCATAGCGG
>CABEDY010000363.1_pt1 | contig 58793 bp, 48 predicted proteins | sample 3423171 | NCBI WGS metagenome assembly CABEDY01 (sample SAMEA5534333, study PRJEB31848) | metagenome | biome: tundra; feature: field; material: soil | place: USA | collected 2013-05 | depth 0.15 m | reverse complement strand
CATTACGGTGGCCGAATCAGTAGTGCTATTGCCGAAGCCGGTACCCACAACCTGAATCGGCATCCCAGGCGTCAGATTGCTGGTGGCCGCTGCCTGGTCGAAGACGTTAGTGACAGTGGGCAGGGCCGTGGTAACCGGTAGCGATACGGTTCCATGCGCCGGCCTCTCCAGATAAAACCAGGCACTCGCGCCCGGCGCGATGGCCGGGCTGAAGTTCACTGTACCGGCGTCACAGTAACCGATGGAGCTGGCCAGATTAGTGAATGTAACGCCTGGCCCCTCGTATCCGGTGGGGCCAGGGTTAGCGGTAGGACAGAAGACGAGGTTCTGGATGGCGGGATTACTACCGTCAAAATGGAAGCTTCCCGTGAAGTCGATGGTCGATTCACTTCCCGTCAGGCGGATGGCGCTGATCGGGGAGCCGCTACTGTTTTGAAACCCGACGAGCGCGTCATCGCGCTCGCCAAAACCCGCGTCATTGGTCGGTTGTGATTTATCTTCCTTAATGGTGAAGGTGCCGTCGGCATTGGCGATGATCAGAGAAAGACACCCCGAAAAGGTATAACCATCGAAAGTAGTCTTGGGTGACGGCGGGCATTGCGTAAACGGCTGCGCGTTCATCGCTGGAACAAGCCCAAGAACCAAGGCGCCCAATGCTATCCACGTGAGCTTCATCGTTGATCCATCTCCTCCTGAGCAATACCCGTCCGGGCGAGGCTACCTTTATATGTATAGCGCAAAGGGAGCACAAACGGCGTCACGAAATCGACGTTATTTATGATTACAGAGTGAATCAGGAGGAAGCGAGGCGGGAAAGGCAGCTCATTTCGCTGCAGGTGTCCAGCGAACCCCTCGGCCGAATTCCAATCCAATCGCGTAGGTGGTGCCCACGCGCGAACAGTAACGAACGGAGGCTTGGCCATGCAGCTTGAGCTTTTCCGAGCGCAGGGTAACGCAAGACTGAACGGCTAAAGCTTCCGGCACCTTCAAGCGCATGCCGGTTTCCGAAATATCGAGCGCCAGAGCATTGGCGAACTTGTCGTGGCCGGAACTATCGCACCACATGAACTTGACAGTCGGATTGCACTCTTGCCGGTTGTGACGCCGAAGATCGTGTCGAGCTGCCATAAGTGGTTCCCACTACAAGCTTAGGGCGATTAGGGGGGCATGACATGAGGCGTCGGTACTGGACCGCTGAGCACGAGGTACTAATCGGCCGACATAGCGCTGCCGCCGGACTCCACCGCTGCGGCCTGAGCCGGCGTGATGACTGCCTGCATCCCAGCCGAGATAACTTGTTGAGCACGAAGACCATCGCGATGCGAGGTAGGGAATGGATGGCCGGTCCGGCAGCACTCGACGAATGCCGCAAGCTCGGCTTTGTAAGCCGGTCCAAAGCGATCGATGAACTCGGGCAGCGGTCGCCCGTAGTCTCGCATTTTGAATATGCGCTGGGCCAGCGGTTCCTTCTGACCGCGGCGGCCATAGGCTTCGACTACGATTTCAAAAGGCTTCTGGTTGAAATGGCCAACCTGGATTTGTCCCTCTTCGCCGTAAATGACGGTTTCCACGCGATAGCCCGAGACGTGGTTGCGGCTCACCTGCACCTGCGCGATCATCTCGCCGTCGAACCAAAGATAGAGAAGCGCGTCATCGAAGTCCTCCTCGCAGGTGGTTAGCCGATAAGTGTAAATGCGCGACCCGATGGCCATAGCGGCGCGAGGCATGCGTCCGGTGAGCCACAAGATCTCGTCGACATTGTGAACGGACATATCCGGAAGAATTCCGCCGCTCTGATAACCGTTGGGAGCGGGGTTCGAATCTTCAAGCGACGAATAGATTTTGAAAACGCGGCCGATGGCGCCGCTCTGCATAAGCTCTCGGGCGTATTGGTTAGGCCCGTCGAAGCGGCGTTGAAAGGCGAGCATCACGGCGTGGGGATGATCGCGATCAAGTTGGGCAGCAAACTCGCGATCGCCTTCGAGGGTGCCAGTGAGCGGTTTTTCAAGTAAGATGCGCTGTCCGGCCGCGATCAACGTTTCGGCGCTTTCCCGGTGGTTGCCGGTGGGCGTCACCACTACGGTAGCGTCCGCAATGCCTGCCTTTGCGAACTCCCGGAGCGACGTAAAAATGGGAACGTCACAATCCAGACTGGCGGCCACCTGGCGGGCACGTTCGGCATCCAAGTCCACCAGCGCGGCCAGCGAGCAGTTCCCAGTCTCGCGGGCCAGTTCCTGAACATGCAGTGCATGGATGGGACCCATCCTTCCAACACCCGCGACGGCAACTTTCAGCGTTTCAAACATAGGTTCGAGAGCGGCAAGGAAAGCTCAGTTTACTCCAACCAGGGAGAGTTGCGATGGAGTACTCTGTGCCGCTCTCAAACCCAGCCCATGTTGTGGGGCTGGCAATTCTGCCTACGGGCGGGTTAGCCGGTGCAAGCAGGATTGCCTGCCCCACAAAAACAACGGGAGCAGGATTTAGCTAGTGGCGGCTGCGGCGCTCAGCGCGCTCGAAACGCTCGAGAATATGGTGGAAATGCTGGTGGCGATCCCTGGCATGATCGCGCCCGCGGCAACGGCTACGAAACCGGCCATCAGGGCGTACTCGATCAAGTCCTGGCCGCGATTATCCGACCAGAACTTTAATTTCACAATTGCATTCAAGATAGCAGTCATTTGTTTTTTCCTCTTTTTTCTTACCCGTTTGCTCCGGGGATGACTCATTCTGCCTGTGGAGGAGATTTGCGAGAAGAGGCCAGTGGTACCGATTTAGCAGGGCTGGACGGCCTAGCTATTTTGCCCGTCAGGAAGGCACGGCCCAGTGAGAGGTACTAGGAGAAAAGGTCTGAGTGGCGCAGGCGCTTTCGCCTGCGAACTTGTAATGGCGCTTCAGCGATGGCTCTCTGGCGCGGGAACGGGCGCCTCGTTGGCCTTGAGCGTCCCGTTCTTCCGGGCCACGTCGATCAGTGTCGGATAGAACTGGACGAACGTGTTCTCCACCGCGCCATTCTTGCCGTGACAGGTCTGACACATTGAACCGTTGGGAATCATCCGGGCGGTGTCTCCCGGCTTTCCCGGCGTGTCGCCGAAGCTGTAGAAAGCCCATTTGTCCGGGTATTTCGCTGAATCCTTCACCTCTGCTTCGATGGCGATCAAGTCGCTTTGGAAGTGCCCGCCTATGTTGATGGAACCGTGATCGGAGGCTTTACGGATTTCCAGGATGAACATGGTTTTCTCCGGCCAACGGCCAGTTGCCATGAAGTCGCGATACGCGGCGGGAGAAACAAACACGTTGTCGAAGGACGCCTCGGATTTGGATTCGGCGCTATAAGTCATTCCCAGCCCCGAGCTCAAGTAGATCCATTCGCGATAGTTCGGGCGCATCAATTTGCCGGCGGCGGTGAATTCAGGGCCCTGGGCCATTAGGGCGGAACACGCCGCCAGCACTAAGATTCCTCGCTTCATGACTCATCCTACATGGATTTCTGTTGAGGAGTCGGCGCCAGGAAACTGTCGGGCGATTTCAGGAAGCGCTGCCGGCAACTGTCCATACAGAAATAGTAGGTGGCGCCTTTGTAGTCTGCCTTCAATTCGCTTTTCTTGACTTCCATGCCGCACACCGGATCCTCTTCAAACCCGGGCCTGGTCTTTACGTTGAGATAAGCGGCGTTCGCTGCACCACTCGAATCCTTCCAGCCGTCACCCTGATACTCCATGTAAAAAGCGTTCTGCTCAGCCACCTCACGGCCGAAGTAGCGCTCTACAACACGCATAGCGAGATCCATGCCGGAAGTCAGACCGCCTGCGGACGCCAAATTCCCGGCCTCCACGAATCGTGCGCCTCGCGTCAAAGTGATTTTCGGAAACTGCCTTTCGAAAAGCTTGTAGGAGTTGTGATGCGTGCAAATGTGAAGTCCGGCACAATCCGCATGCCACTAGAAGCGTGGATCGGTTTGGCAGCGGCTGAGACTGTATAGGGATGAAACGGCATCCGCGAGTCGTTGAGCATAACGTCCTGAACACTTCCCAGGGGCCGGCGAAATCGATCACAACGGCGCCGTCGGAAATCAAAAAGGCCACTGGGATTGTTCCGCTGGCTGGGGGCGTGAGCGGATTCACCACGGTTTCGGCGGCACTGACGCGCTGGCGGCCATAAAGAAAAGCGCCCCCGGTCACCAGGCCGGCGCGAAATAGATCTCTACGTTTCATAGTGAATGCCTCCTTCTATTCGCTGCGCAACGCGCGTAGCGGATCAATTCTCAAGGCTCGTCTCGCGGGAACATAACAGGCCACGAGTGCGGCCGCGGCCAATACCAACGAGACACCCGCGAACGTGATTGGATCGGTGGGCTGCACCTCAAAGAGCAGGGTTTTCATCAACCGCGTCAATCCCATCGCCGAAACTAAGCCGATGGCTAGACCAATCACAACTAGTATCATTCCCTGCCGCAGGATCATGGCCAGAAGATCACCGGGCTTCGCGCCCAATGCAACGCGTATTCCGATCTCATTCAGCCGCTGATTGACTGTGAGCGCCAGAATTCCGCCGATGCCGAACGCCGCAATCACCAGCGCCAGCCCGGCGAAGATGCCTAGCAAATCCATCATCACTCGCGGCGAAGCTATAGAAGCATTGCGGGCCTGATCGAGCGTCTGAACATTCGGAATGGCCGTCTGCGGATCCACTTCCAAGATCGCGCGGCGCATCTGGTTCGCGATGTTCATTCCATCCTGACTGGTGCGGACTACAATGCTGCCGATTGCCGAAATTTGTGCTTCGGCAACGTACGTCTCGGCGCCAGGCTCCTTGTCCAGGCCGAATTCCTTCACATCGCCTACCACTCCCACCACCTTCATCCAGTGTTGGCCCTTATCAAAGGAGACTCGACGCCCCAGCGGATCCTCATCGCGCCAATAGCGCCGCGCCGCAGTGCGATTGATCACCACCACGTTAGGAACTTTATCGTTGTCCGATTCCGTGAAGACGCGCCCGGCGATCAAAGGAATGCCCAACGCCTTGAAGTAATCGGGAGTGACGCTCCGCAAGGCGGTAAGCGGCGGCTTCTCCCCTTCCCGCTGTGGATGACCCTCAATCGTCATTCCCTCATTCGGTCCACCGGTGGCGTTGTCCGGGTCCAACGGATAGCTTGACGAGATGGCCGCGGCCAGCACGCCGGGCTGCGATTGGATCTTTTCCAGCAATTGGCTTGAGACGCGCCGCGCGAGTTCCGGCTTATTCATGTATTTCGACCAGTTGAGATCCACCGTCACCGCCAGAACCCGTTGCGGCACGAAGCCTGGATCCACATTCCGGAGTTTGCTGAAACTGCGCAGCATGAGGCCTGCGCCCACCAGCAGGAGAAATGAAAAAGCCACCTGGCACACCACCAGAACGTCGCGCGCATTTACGCGGTGCCGTCCGGCGGTGGAGTGCGTGTTTCCGTCCCTCAACCCCGCAGCCAAATCCTGGCGCGAGTACAGGGCCGATACCGATCCCGAAACAATACTGGTGAGTAGTGCAGCGGCCAACGCGAATAGCAGCATGTATCCGTCTACTTGAATCTCGCGGGCGCGCGGCGTTAAACGCGCGGTGAAATCCACCAATAGTTTCAGGGTCTGCGATGCGAACAAAACGCCCAGACCCGCTGCCAGAAGTCCGAGAATGAGGCTTTCGGTAAACAACTGCCGCAGCAAGCGGCCCTTGCCGGCGCCGAGCGCGGATCGAAGCACCAGTTCCCGCTCGCGTCCGGCCATGCGAGCTAGCGTCAGGTTCGCAACGTTCGCGCAAGCAATCAAGAGAACACAAGCGGCCGCGCCTAGCAGTACTAACAGCATCGGCGTGGCGCCCTTGGTCAACTCCTGGCGGAGCGAAACCGTAGCAGTATTGATCCCCGCTTCCTTGGGATACGCGTCCGGATGCTGCTGGATCATCCGCGACGAAATCACCGACAGGTCAGCTTTGCAGTGCTCCACGCTGACCCCCGGCTTCATGCGTCCGAACAGGCTCATCATGCGGCTCCCGCGATTCGAGATCATGCCGGGGCTCGACCGGAAAGGGCACGCCGATGTGGGCATGTATACGTCGTTCTCTTTGGGATATTGAGGAACCGGCGGCAGGACACCGATCACGGTGTGCACGCGATCATTCATGTGGAACGTTTTGCCCACGATGCCGGGATCGCCGCGCTCGTGCTTTTTCCAGTATTCGTAACTCAACAGGAGAACCGCGGGCGCTCCCGGCTGATCGTCGGCAGGGGTAAAATCCCGACCCAGGATCGGCTTGACGCCAAACATCCCGAAAAAGCCGTCGGACACTACGCCCGCACGTACGCGGCTGGCTTCGTCTTTGGACAGCAGCATGAATTGCATGCTGTGATATTCCACCAGGTTGCTCAAGGTGCTGTTTTGCTTTCGGTAATCCTGGATCTCGGGAACCGAATAAGTGATATTCGCGAGGCCGAGCTTGTCCGCGCGCTGATGCAGCATCACTAACTGATCGCCCTGTTGATATGGCAACGGCCTCAATAACACGGCATTGATCACGCTTACGATAGCGGTGTTGGCCCCGATGCCAAGCGCGAGCGTAATCACAGCCACCGCCGTGTAGCTAATGTTCTTCCGCATCATGCGCAGCGCATAGCGGACGTCCTGCCGCAGCATGGAAAGATGCTCCGCCGGCGCCGTGGTAAAGATTCCGGCGATGGTCTCCCACCACAGCCGGAACAATCCGATCTTGCCGGCCTTGTGTTGAACATGCGCACGCTGCTCCCGGAAAGCCTGCTCCATTTCGGGACCGAAGTCGCCCCGAAAATCGAAAGGAAACAGCCGCAGGAGCGCTCGATAGAACCGTTCAGAAAGAGTCTTCTTTTGAGCTTCCATGGGATTTTCCTTAGGCTACGCCGGCTTCAGACGCTTGAGAAAATGCTTCTCACGCGCCGTGGCGATGAGCCGCTCCATACGCTCTGCTTCTTCGATCGCGACTTGGCGGCCTGCTGGAGTAAGGCGATAATAACGACGCCGTTGGTCGTCCTCCTCCACCGGCGGACGATGCCGGCACTCCTGGATGACGCCGTCAATCAGAAGCCGCTTGATGATGGCATACAAAGTTCCCGTGCTGAGCCGCACGTGGCCGTCGGTCTGTTCCTCGACCTCTTTCAAAATCGCGTAGCCATGCTTCTCACCATCCCCGAGGGCCAGCAAGACCTGAAACATAGCGGGCGTTAAAGAAGTTTCCATAAGCAAGCTCCGTTCTGGCGGATGCCACTATAGCTGCAACAACTATATCGACAACAGCCATAGTTTGTCAAGGGCTATAACTTGCCGCTAGCGAGTTCCCTTCTGTATCCTGAAGCCATGGAAGTCCACTTCGCCCCCGACGTTGAAAAGAAGCTCAACGATCTCGCCGCCCAAAGCGGACGTGGGACTGACGAGGTCTTGCAAGATGCATTGGCGGGATATTTCGACGAGTTGGTCGAGACGTGGGATATGCTCAACAGCCGCTATGATGATCTGAAAAGTGGAACGGTGAAGCCGATCGATGGCGAGGAAGCCTTTGCTCGCCTGAAAGCAAAGACCGAAGCACAACGCAACCGCTCGGAATGAGCAGCGGCTACGCGCTCCATCCGGGAGCCTTCGCGGATCTTGGCGAATCAGAGCTGGAAACCCTGCCTGTTTCATAAGTCTGTTTCATAAATCTCCGTTTTTGGGCGCACCGTCCCTCCATTCATTTGCCAAACGGTTCGATGATGCGGATCGACGCCGCCAGCATGGACGACGAGGGAATCGAGAGCAGCTTTTAAGTCCTGAACCAAGGTGTGGACGGCATCTTCCTTGAGAACGATTTCGTCGCCCTCCTTGAAGTGAGTCATGATCTCAAGCTTTGCCGCGGGGTCCGTTTGGAGCCCCCTTTCGAATGATCGTCTGCACGCGACTTTGTGGGTGGTATCGCAAGCACGAGCGCCGCTCCCAGGGGATTCATCGGAGACGGCTTTCGAGAACCTCCTTCAAATCGCGCTTTCCGTGCAGCACGGCGACCACCTGTAACGGGATCGTCTCCGCACGGTAGACGATCACATAGTTGGGAAATTTCGTGACCGTCCAGAACCGCACCGGCAACTGCGTTATATCCTGCCGCTTGGTTCCGATCAGTGGGCGCTTCGCCAGCCGGCGACAAGTGGCAACGATTTCCGTTTCCACCCGGTCGGCGGCGGCGCGGCTGTCTTTCGCGATAAACCACCAGATGGCATCTAGGTCTTCCGTCGCCTGCGGCGTGAGCAGGAACGGCGCATTCATCCCTGCGGCTTCAACCGCTCGGCCCTTCGTTGCCGCAGCATTTCAAGCGCGGCGTCCCCGTCGATCAATTCACCGCGCTCAGCCTGGGCGAAACCCGTCTCGATATGCGCGGCTACAGCCTCCCGTTGTTCGACCATCCAGTCCTCGAGCTGCAGCTGCTCACGGATTATCTCGAACGCCTGGTCCAGGACCTCGTCGGGGTTCCGATAAGCGCCGGATCCAACGGCCAGATCGATCACGCGTTGCTGTTCAGGTTTCAGGTCAATTGTCACGTGGCGCTCCTGTTTCCAACTTTTCGCTTGCGGCCCTCACCCTAACTCAATCACCAAGTTATCATGAGCTAACGGTGCCCAGCGAGATCGAAATTCGATCATCGGGTTTGCGCCAACCTGGCCGTCTCCCAAATGGCTGGAGACCAACGGAGTCGGTGGATTTGCCTCATCCACTATCACCGGCCTCAACACCCGGCGCTATCACGGATTGCTGATTGCCGCCACCAAACCGCCGGTAGGCTTCGCAGTGTTGCTCTCGAAGCTAGGAGAAACACTGCTCCCGGATGGCGAGCGTTTCGATCTAAGCTGCAATCAATACGCCGGTTCGATTCATCCGCATGGCTAGGTCTAGGGCTTCCAGATGGAGGGTCGTCCTGAGTCAGCGATTGCGGCGGACCGCTCGCTTGATCAGACTAAAGAAATAGACCAAAATTGACTATTATGACCGTCAGCGTCCGCGCGGCGAAAACTCAGCTCTCCAAGCTCCTCGATCTGATCGAGGAGGGCGAGGAGATTGTCATTGCCCGGCATGGGCGTCCCGTGGCGCGTCTGGTTCGGGTGAATTCCGCAGCCAAACCGCGACTTGGCGCCATGCGCGGGGAAATCTCGTGGGAGGAAGGCTGGGAGCGGGCAATGACCCCGGAAGAAGCTGACGCTTCCTGGAATGGCCCGTGATAAACGGTCCTTATCTACTCGATACGAGTACGTCGATTTGGGCCTTAGTGGGTTCAGAAAGGCTCTCGAAAAAAGCGCGCAAAGCGTTAAACGACGGTCCGCTGGTGCTGAACTGATGGTCGCGGGCCAGTGAGATGCTCGGCGGCGATATTCTCTCGATTCGAACCGCTCACATCTCGGTACTGACAGCATTGCCGGACATTCACAGGGATCCGTTTGATCGGATGTTGATCGCTCGGGCTACAGCCGAAACCTTGACGTTTGATTGCAAGCGATGAGATGTTCTGCCAGTATCCCGTAAAAATTATCTGGTAACTCATTTAAAATAATATAGTTGTAGCTAGCTTCCTCTCCTACGGTTGCGCTGGCGGCATACTGATGATATGCTTAATTTAGTTGACAACCAAACGCTAAGATTTTGCATCTAAGCAATAGGGAGGCTCATGGACTTCAATCGATTCACCGAAAAAATGCAGGAGGCGGTTCGGGCCGCCCAATCCATTGCCGTTCAGCATGGGAACCAGCAAATTGACGTCGAGCACCTGCTGCTTGCCCTTCTGGAGCAAGAAGGCGGGCTGGCTCCGTCGATTCTGAACAAGGCGGACATCAAGGTTGATAGCTTGCGGGCTCGCGTTCAGCAGGAAGTTGAACGGATGCCGAAAGTCTCCGGGACTGCCGGGGCTCCGGATCAAGTCTATGTAACGCAACGGATTACGAAGCTGGTGACCCAGGCTGAAGAGGAAGCCAAGCGTCTGAAGGACGAGTTCACTTCCGTTGAGCATGTTCTGTTGGCGATTACCGATGACTCGGGGCCGGCGGGAAAGATCTTCCGGGAGTTCGGGGTAACCCGTGAGCGTTTGATGCGCGCGTTGCAGGAAGTCCGCGGCAGCCAGCGGGTGACTACTCAGAATCCCGAGGCGACTTACGAAGCGCTAGAGAAATACGGCCGCGATCTGACGCAGCTTGCCGGACAAGGCAAACTCGATCCGGTGATCGGGCGCGACGATGAGATTCGGCGGGTCATTCAGGTGCTTTCGCGGCGAACGAAGAACAATCCCGTGCTGATTGGCGAGCCGGGCGTGGGCAAGACCGCTATTGTCGAAGGTCTCGCGCAGCGCATTGTTCGTGGCGATGTTCCTGAAGGTCTGAAGGAAAAGCGCGTCGTATCGCTGGATATGGGAGCGCTGATCGCGGGCGCGAAGTTTCGCGGCGAGTTTGAGGAGCGCCTGAAGGCGGTGCTCAAGGAAGTGCAGTCGTCGGACGGCCAGGTGGTTTTATTCATTGACGAGCTGCACACGGTGGTGGGCGCTGGAAAAGCAGAAGGCGCCATGGATGCCGGTAATCTGTTGAAGCCCATGCTGGCTCGCGGCGAGTTGCATTGCATCGGCGCGACTACGCTCGACGAATATCGCAAGTACATCGAGAAGGACGCGGCGCTGGAACGGCGTTTTCAGACCGTGTACGTAGATCAGCCAAACGTAGAAGACACTATTTCCATTCTGCGTGGACTGCGGGAGCGGTATGAAATACATCACGGCGTGCGGATCAAGGATTCGGCGCTGGTGGCAGCGGCTGTTCTTTCGAATCGCTACATAACGGACCGGTTCCTGCCGGACAAGGCCATTGATCTGGTGGATGAAGCGGCAGCGAAACTTCGCACCGAGATTGATTCTATGCCGGCGGAGCTGGACGAAACGCTTCGGCGGATCATGCAGCTCGAGATCGAGCGCGAGGCGCTGAAGAAGGAATCCGATGCCGCGTCCAAAGATCGGCTGAAGAAGATTGAAAAAGAGGTGGCCGATCTAAAATCGGACTCGTCCGCGCTGAAGGCGCAATGGCAGGCGGAAAAGGAAGGCGTGCAACGTTTGAGGGCCCTGCGTGAGCAACTGGAGCAGACCCGCACCGAGATCGAGAAAGCGGAACGGCAGTACGATCTGAACCGCGCGGCTGAGTTGAAGTACGGCACGCTGACCGAGCTTGACCGCAAATTGAAAACCGAGGAAGGACGGCTGGCGGAAAAGCAGTCCGGCAAGCGGCTTTTGAAAGAGGAAGTGGACGAGGAAGACATCGCCGACGTGGTCAGCCGCTGGACCGGTGTTCCGGTATCGAAGCTGCTGGAAGGCGAGATGCAGAAACTGTTGCATCTGGAAGACGAGCTGCATAAGCGCGTAATCGGCCAGGACGAAGCTGTTCAAGCTGTAGCTGAGGCGGTGATGCGGGCACGATCCGGGTTAAAGGATCCTAACCGCCCGATCGGCAGCTTTATTTTTCTGGGACCCACCGGCGTAGGAAAAACGGAGCTGGCGCGAGCGCTCGCGGAATTCTTGTTTGACGACGAGAAGGCCATGATTCGCATCGACATGTCCGAATATCAGGAGAAGCATGCGATGGCCCGGCTCATCGGCGCACCCCCAGGTTACGTCGGTTATGAAGAAGGAGGGCAACTAACGGAGAGGGTGCGACGTCGTCCATATTGTGTAGTGCTTTTCGACGAAATTGAGAAAGCCCACGGCGACGTGTTCAACGTCCTGTTGCAAATCCTTGACGACGGGCGTCTTACAGACGGGCAGGGCCGCACCGTCGATTTCAAGAACACGATCGTGATTATGACTTCGAACATCGGCAGTCATCGGATTCTGGAGTATAGCGGTACTACGTTCACGGGCGACGGGTTCGAGCGCATGAAGGAGACAGTTTTGGAGGAGTTGCGTCATCATTTCCGGCCGGAGTTTCTGAACCGGGTGGACGAGATTATCGTGTTCCATGCACTTTCAGAGGAGCATTTGAAGCAGATTGTGGAGATCCAGCTCAACGGGTTGCGCAAGCGCCTGGCGGAGCGGCACATCGAGATTGAATTAACGGATCGGGCGCGCGGGCATTTGGTTCGCGTGGGCTACGATCCAACCTACGGGGCCCGTCCGTTGAAGCGGGCGATCCAGCGCGAAATTGAAACGCCAATGGCGCGCAAGATCTTGGGAGGCGAGGTACGCGACGGCTATCGCGTCAAAGTAGACGTGGATTCGTCGGGGAACTTGAAGTTTGAATCTAAAATCGCGAGCCGCGAGCGTGAAGCGGCTCTAAAGGAAGCATGAAACTATGAAAGGTCACATCCGTACATCTACGGCTGTTTTGTTGTTTACGATTGCGATCCTGATCGGCGCGCTGTTTGTCGCCGTGGGTCAGCATCGTGTTCCCGTTTTTATCGACACCGCGCATGCGGCCGCAATGGACCAGGGGCCGCTGACAAGCTTTGCCCCGGTAGTGAAGCGCGCCATGCCGGCAGTGGTCAACATTTCGTCATCCAAGGTCGTGAAGGCGCAGCAAATGCCGCGCGGCATGTTTGACGATCCGATGTTCCGTCAGTTTTTCGGCGGCCGTATGCCGGAAATGCAGCAGCCCAAATCCCAGCGCGAGACCAGTCTCGGCTCGGGCGTAGTTGTGAGCCCGGACGGCTACATTCTGACCAACAATCACGTGGTGGAAGGCGCCACCGACGTGAAAGTGCAGTTTTCGGACAAGCATGAGTATCCGGCTAAGATTGTCGGAACTGACAAATACACCGACGTGGCCGTCTTGAAGATCGACAGGACCGGCCTTACGACTATACCGCTGGCGGACTCCGCGCACGCTCAGGTGGGCGACGTGGTACTGGCAATGGGCAATCCGTTCGGTCTTGGCCAAACGGTAACCATGGGCATCATCAGCGCCAAGGGCCGCGCCGGCTTGGGCATCGAACGGTTTGAAGACTTCATCCAGACGGATGCCGCGATCAACCGCGGTAATTCCGGTGGAGCGCTGATCGACACGCACGGCGAACTGGTGGGCATCAATACCGCGATTCTCTCCGGCGATGGCGGCGGCAACGAAGGCATCGGTTTTGCCATTCCTGCCAACCTGGCGCGCAATGTAATGGACGGGATACTGAAGAACGGGAAAGTGACCCACGGCTTCATGGGCATTATTCCGCAAGAACTGACGCCCGAAATGGCCAAAGAATTCAATATGACGGATGGTCATGGCGTATTGATCGCGCAGGTATCGCCTGACTCGCCGGCTTCGAAAGCGGGCCTCAAGGTGGGCGACGTCATCAGTGCAATCAACGGCAACGCGGTTGAGGATGTCAATAACTTCCGGTTGACCATCGCGGGCTTCGCTTCAGGCACGACAGTTCATCTGAAGATCGTCCGCGAAGGCAAGACCCTGGAAGTTCCGGTGGCTCTCGGCGAGGTCAACGAGGCAAACAACAGGCCGGACGGTCCGAACGTCGTTCCTGGTGAAGGGGAGAAAGGCGCCTTGAAGGGCGTTTCGGTACAGGCCCTGACGCCGGAGATCCGGCAGCAGTTGCAACTGCCGGATGATGTGAAAGGTGGAGTAGTGATCACAGACTTGGACGAGGACTCCCCGGCGGCTGCCGTTGGATTGCAGACCGGCTACGTGATCGTACAAGTGAACCATCGTCCCGTTAACACCGTCGCTGAGTTTAATAGCGCGGTAAAGGCGGGCGCTTCCAAAGAGTCGACCTTGCTGCTGGTAAGGGCAGGTCCGGTGACCAGGTTCGTAGTGGTTCCGAACAAGTAACCGGCACGTCCCCTTGCTTACGCGCGGGGCTACAATACGGAGCGTCATGAAACCTTTGGGACGTTTTGCAACCAGCGATGTTTTGTAGCCCCGAGCGTGAGCAAGGGGACCAAGAGTTGAGTCAAAGGGAAGCAGGTTCATTGCGGGCCTGCTTCTTTTTGTCTCGGCGCGCATCTAACGTTTAGATATGAGAAGTCGAACCAAAATTTGGGCCTTCCCGGAAGATACTCCGGCTTTGTGGCAACCCTCGGCGGATGTGTATCGCACCAGGGATGGATGGCTGTTGAAGTTCGATCTGGCGGGCGTCCGGCCCGAAGATGTGATGGTCACCGTGCGCGGGCGGCGCGTTTCGGTGAGTGGAGTTCGGCGCGACCTGATAGTGGAAGAGGGGTGCAGTTATTACTCAATGGAGATCTCCTATAACCGGTTTCAGCGGTCGCTCGAAATGCCGGCGGATCTTGAGAATGCGCAAGTGACGCTGGAAGCGCGAAACGGTTTGTTGCTGGTGCGGATGATCACAAAAGGAAACGAATATGTCTGACCAACCAGTTGTCTATGAATTGCCTGTGTTGCCGTTGAAGAACGCGGTACTCTTCCCGTACCTGCTGATGCCTCTGTCGGCGGGGCGAGTGGGGTCAATCGCGGCCGTAGAAGCGGCTCTGGCAACTGAATCGAAGGAGGTCCTGGTATTTACGCAGCGCGACGGAGATGTGGATTCGCCGCTTCAAGGCGATCTGTATCCCATCGGCACCAAGGCTGTGATCCGGAAGATGTCGCGATCGGGCGAGGGGCATCTGGAATTGTTGGTGCTCGGCATGGAGCGCGTGGCGATGGTGAAGCTGGATACGTCCGAGCCTTTCTTGAAGGCGCGGGTGACACCTTTGCCTCTGCCGGAGGACAAGAGCTCCGAGATTGAGGCGCTGCAAGGTGCGCTGATCGAACTCGCGGGCGAGGCGCTCACTCTGGCGCAGCCTAACGCTCCGCAGGAGTTGCGAGGGTTGCTCTCGGCCAACGAAGATCCGCTGCGATTGGCGTTCGTGCTGGCATCCATGTTCAGTCTGGACGCCGAGAAGGCCCAAGCACTGCTCGAATCGCCCACGCGCGCCGAAGCATTGCGTCTGGTGCATCGATATCTGACGCACGAAGTCCAGGTGCTGGAGCTGCGCAACAAGATCACTACCGAAGCGCGGAGCGAAATGAACAAGGAGCAGCGGGATTACCTGCTGCGCCAACAGATGCGCGCCATCCAGCAGGAGCTGGGCGAGAAGGGCGGCGAACAGGGCGAGGCAGAGCAACTGCGCGAACGGCTGGAAAAAGCCGAGCTTCCGGAAGACATCCTGAAAGAAGCGAACCGGGAGTTGAGCCGGCTGGAAAAGCTGCCTCCCGGTGCGCCTGACTATAACGTCATCCGGACCTATCTGGATTACGTGCTGGAGCTGCCTTGGCGCAAGAGCACCGAGGATTCGCTGGATATCGCGAAGGCGCGGCAGGTTCTGGACGAGGATCACTACGGGTTGAAGGATGTGAAAGAGCGCATCCTGGAGCACCTAGGTGTCTTGAAGCTGAATCCGAACGCGAAGGCTCCCATCTTGTGCTTTGTCGGACCTCCTGGAGTGGGTAAGACATCGCTGGGCCAGTCCATTGCTAGGGCTTTGAACCGGAAATTCGAGCGTTTGAGCCTGGGCGGGATGCATGATGAGGCGGAACTGCGCGGTCATCGGCGCACCTATATCGGTGCGATGCCGGGCCGGGTGCTGCAAGCCATGCGGCGCGCGGGAGCGAATAATCCCGTGTTGATGCTGGACGAAGTGGACAAGCTGGGGCGCGACTTCCGCGGCGACCCCGCGGCAGCACTGCTCGAGATCCTGGATCCGGAGCAAAACAAAACGTTCCGCGATAATTATCTGGATCTGCCGTTCGATCTGTCGAAAGTTCTATTCGTCACGACGGCGAATGCGCTGGATACCATTCCACGTCCGCTGCTGGACCGCATGGAATTGTTGCGGCTGGGCGGCTACAGCGAAGAAGAGAAGCTGGAGATCGCGAAACGCTATCTGCTTCCCAAGCAGCTGAAGGAAACCGGGTTGAGCGCGGAGCAGTGCTCCATTCCGGATGACACAATTCGGTGGATAACCTCGCGCTACACAAGAGAGGCAGGTGTCCGGCAATTGGAGCGGGCCATCGGCCGCGTGGCGCGCAAGATCGCGCTGCGTTTCGCCGAGGGTAATGCCGAATCCTGCGTGGTGCGGCCTGAGGACTTGATCGAGATGTTCGGACCTGAGCCGTTCAGCCAGGAACAAGCCCGGCGCGAGCTGCCTCCTGGGGTAGCGACCGGCTTGGCTTGGACCGAAACCGGTGGCGATGTGCTGTATATCGAGGGGACGCTGCTGCCGGACGGCAAGGGTTTGACGCTGACCGGACAACTCGGCGAAGTGATGCAGGAATCGGCCAAGGCGGCTCAGAGCTACATCTGGTCGCATGCGGGCGATTTCGAGATCGACCCAGCAGTGTTCAAAAACTCCGGCGTTCATGTGCACGTACCGGCGGGCGCGATCCCGAAGGACGGTCCATCGGCGGGCGTGACCATGGCCACTGCCTTGACCTCGCTTTATACCAAACTTCCGGCTCGCAGCGATGTCGCGATGACCGGCGAGATTACGCTGACCGGATTGGTGTTGCCGATCGGTGGCGTGAAGGAGAAAGTGCTGGCAGCGCGGCGCGCGGGGATACTCACTGTGATTCTGCCCAAGGGGAATCAGAAGGATCTGCGCGATCTGCCCGAGCACGTTCGCGACGAGATGAAGTTCGTGTTCGCGGAACGTGTGGAAGATGTGCTGCGCGCCGCGGTGCCGCATTTGGGCGAGCGCATGGAGTCGGCGAAGACGCAAAGAATCGATCACGCCGCATAACCGCGTGGTGGGGCGGACCCCCTGGTCCGCGCGGGTCCCCCTGGACCCGCTACCTCAAGCATTCACAAATACCAGCAGCAGGCCGACGTGGGCGTCGGCCGCGGACCAGGGGGTCCGCCCCACTTGGCATCAAGTGTTTTTCGACGGTACAAACACGGCAGCGAACCTTTCTTACCGCGCGGAGGAGGGTTCTCGGATCCCTAACAAGGATTCTCCTCCTTCTGCGGTAAAGGCGTTCAAGGCTTCCTGATGCAGCGCGCGAGCACGATTCAGGATTTGGGTGAACTCGGGATAGCCGCGCATCGGATCAAACCACGGATCGCGGACCATCGGTGGATAGCAGCAGAAACCTAGCTCCACCGCGCGTGAGAGCGCTTTGAGCGCGCGTTCGGCATCGCTCAAGTACGCGAGCTGGCGGGCCTGGTGATACCAACCTTCCGGATCGCGGAAATTGTCTCCCATCAACTCATCGCTGCAACGGATGCTCTCCTCCCTGTTCCCTTCGAGCAACGCGCGAAAAGCCGTGGTGTAGAGCTGGGCGATTCGAAACTCGGGAGGCGGTTCGTTGTCCTTCAGGAGCTGGATGGCCTCATCCACGCGGCCCAGCATCGCGAGACACATGGGCATGTCGATGCCGTAATTATCTCTGCCGGCGTCGAGAGCAGCTTGATAGTCGCCCAGCATGATGTAAGTGTGGACCACGCTGGTGGAAATTTTAGGATCCAAGCGGCGCGCTTCGGAATGTGCGGCAACCGAGGCCTGCAGCAGCCCGCAATAGCGGCATACGTGAGTGAGTCCGGCAAAGAGCTCAGCCTCGTTGCGAGAGATATGCAACCGCCGAAGGAGCCGCGTCAGGGCGTCCATAGCGTGCCCTTGGTCCACTTGAATCGGTGTGTATAGCTGGTGCGCCAGTGCAAGATCTGGATTCAGTTCCAACGCACGCCTGAGTGCGCTGTCGGCTGCTGCAAGCCTTTCCGCCGAGCCAGTGGAATACTTGTCAGACAGCCAGCGCGCGCGGCCGAGGCGCGCCCAGGCCGGAGCATAAGAGGGGTCTTTTTGGACACATTGCTCATGGAGTTCGAGGGCCGCAAGAACGTTCTTGCGGTCGCGATCGAGCTCATTGGCGCGGAGATACAGATCGTATGCGGACGGATTGGCCGGCGCGTCATGAGTGAGCATTCGGCGGTCGCCGGCGGTCAACGGCAAAGCGAGAGACTCCACCACGCCCCGCACCAAAGTGTCCTGCAATTGGAAGATGTCACGCAGCTCCACTTGCGACGCGCGGGACCATACCAAGGTACCGGCCGGCGCCTCCACCAATTGAGTGGTCAGACGGAGCTCCGAACCCGCGCGCAACAGCGTGCCCGTAAGCACCACATCGACGTCGACCTCCCGCGCAAGCTCCTTCAAATCGGGCGCGCCATTCGAAAAACGCGCTGCCGCAAGGCTGGATCGCACCACCAGCGAACTGAGCCCGGTGAGCGACGCGGTGATCGCTTCAGGAAGACTGAAGGCCAGGAAGTCCGTGTCCGGATCGGCACGGAGCGCACGAAACGGAAGAACGATCAACTTCTTGATGGATCGTGTTTCCACGCGCGCGCTGGTGTCTTCCAATCGCATCACGGCTCGCAACTCCGCCGCCATGGCGTCCGCATCCTGGAAGCGGCCGTCCGGATCCTTCTCCATAGCTCGATGCAAAATGCGGTTGACCGCCAATGCTGCCGGGGATCCGCTCAGCGACGGCGGCGATTCATAAAGGATGGCGTGAAAAATCTCAATTTGAGAATTGCCCTGAAAAGCCTGCTTGCCGGCCAGCATTTCAAAGAGCATGCTGGCTGCGGAGAACAAGTCTGAGCGCGCGTCCACGAGCTTTCCAGTGAGTTGTTCGGGAGAGGCATAGCGCGGCGTTGCGGCAATCGCCCCGGGCTGCGTGAGATCGATCTCGGTCGCAGAATCACTGGTTTGATGGGACGCCACGGGCTTGGCCAGGCCGAAGTCCAACAGCTTGACACCCTGGGTGGATAGAAACACGTTGGACGGCTTGAGATCGCGATGCACTATGGAGCAGCGATGCAGAGCCGAGAGCGCGGAGAGGACGCTCAAAATAATCTGTGTGGCTTCTGGAACCAGCATGGGACCGCGCGTCAGGCGGTTCGCTAGCGGTTCGCCCTCGAGCAACTCCATCACTAGAAACGGACGCCCGCCTTCTTCGCCGATATCGTAAAGCCGGCATATGTTGGGATGGTTGACGCGCGCGGCTGACTGGGCCTCCCTCAGGAAACGCTTGCGGCCGCTCTCGTCGTCGCCCGAGGCCAGGATCATTTTGAGAGCGACAGGCCGATCGAGCCGCGAGTCATGCGCACTGTACACGACGCCCATGCCGCCTTCTCCCAGCTTGCCGGTGATGTGATACGGACCGATACTTTCCGGATTGCCGGTCATGCGCCAGAAAATCCCCTCTTCAAGTTTAGATGGGATCAGAGAAGCATGTAGGTGACGATGGCCACCGCGGCCAATTTACGCTGGGCGTCGGAAATGTCCACGCGGCCGACGCATAGATTCTGGCCGATACGCACCAGGTGCGATCGCGCGACGATCTTGCCATGGGCGATGGGGCGCAGATAGTTGATTTTCAGATCGGTGGTGGTGCAGGGACGCCGTCCGTCAAAATGACGGGCCAGCGCGATGCCAACGGCTGCATCCGCAAGCGTAGCCGCCACGCCGCCATGCATCACGCCGGCGATATTCTTTAGTTCATCGCGCATGCCGCACTCAAGGGTTACACCGTCCGCATGCAGGCGCGCCACCCGAAGCCCGATCAGTTTATTAAACGGCATATTTTCAGCCACTGCGCGAAGGTTTTCAATCGTCATTCACTTTACGTTGACACACTAAGTGGTGTCACGCATCCGAATTGTAGCGCACGCACACTTGCGTGCCGTGTTCGCACTCATGCGAACACAAATGTGCGGAAAGGTCCGGGCGTTCACACGAGTGTGAACGCGGCCCGCAAGTGTGCGTGCGCCACGTCGGGGCGGTGGCCCTCAGAGCTGATCGTGTCGCGACAGTGAGTGTATGATCGAAGCATGAAACTGCAAGATAAGGTTGTCGTCGTAACCGGTGGTGCAAATGGAATCGGCCGCGCCTTGTGCCGCCGGTTCGCGGCGGAGGGCGCCAAGGCCGTGGTGGTGGCTGACATCCAGCTTGAGGCTGCCCAGAAAGTTGCGGCCGAAATCGGCGGGCACGAATACTCGGTGGATGTCGCCAGCGAATCCGACATCCAACTGCTGGTGGACGACGTCCTGAAGAAGCATGGCCAGATCGACCTGTTTTGCTCCAACGCCGGCATCGGAGTGGAGGGCGATTGCGACGTTACCAACCGTGATTGGCAGCGCATCTGGGAGATAAACGTGATGGCGCACGTTTACGCGGCGCGCCATGTGTTGCCAGGAATGCTAGCGCGCAAGGAAGGATATCTGCTTCAAACTGTTTCGGCGGCGGGATTGCTGAGTCAGATTGGATCGGCGCCTTACGCAGTAACCAAGCACGGCGCTCTGGCGCTAGCCGAATGGCTCGCGATCACCTATGGCGACCAGGGCATCAAAGTCTCAGCGCTGTGCCCGCAGGGAGTGAAAACGCGGATGCTGGAGAATGCGGAATTCGGTGGAGGGACGTTCCTGCTGGAAGGCGCATTGGAGCCCGAGCAGGTTGCAGAAGCAGTGGTGAAGGGCCTGGAGGAAGAGCACTTCCTGATCCTTCCGCATCCGGAGGTTTTGGAGTACATACGCCGCAAGGCCGGCGATTACGACCGTTGGTTGCGCGGGATGCGGCGGCTGCAAGCCAGCGTGGTGCCGATCAAGGCGCAAAAGGTTTAATTTTATTTGCCGCTGATGAACGCCGATGAACGCGGATTGCCAAAGCGTTCGCGCAACGCGTTCTTTTGAACTTTTCCGGTTCCACCTTTCGGCAGAACATCTGTGAAGACGGCGGATGTTGGGCATTTGAAGTGCGTCAAACGCTCGCGGCACCATTCGATCAGTTCATGTTCGGTCAGGGTTGCGCCGGGGCGCGTCACCGCAACCGCGCGGATAGTTTCTCCCCACGTCTCATGAGGCACTCCAATGACGGATGCTTCGAGCACCGCCGGGTGCGCGCATAACACCGATTCCACCTCGGGCGAATAGACATTTTCGCCGCCGGTTTTGATCATGTCCTTCTTGCGATCGAGAACGTAGAGGAAACCCTCTTCGTCCATGGCGCCGAGATCGCCGGTATGCATCCAGCCGCCGCGCAATACTTCGGCGTTCACTTCGGGCCGGTTCCAATAGCCTTTCATGATGTTCGGCCCGCGCGCGATTACTTCGCCCACCTGGCCGGCAGGAACGTCGTTGTCGTGATCGTCCACCACCCGCACTTCCACGCCGGTGACCGGTTTGCCGGCCGATTTCACTGGCGCGAATTGGCGGTCCGTGTTTTCGAATCTATGGTCTTCATGGCAGAGCATGGTCAGTACTGGGCTCACTTCCGTCATCCCGTATCCCTGAAAGAATTCACAACCCAGCTTTTCCATCGCCTGCTTGAGCAGCGGGAGCGGCATGGGTGAAGCGCCGTATGTGATTCGCTTCAGTGTCGAGAGATCGTAACGATCGAAGTTCGGATGATTCAAAACCATGTTGAGCATGGTTGGAACCAGGACCACGGAAGTGATGCGGTAGTGTTCGATGGCGCGAAGCGTGGCTTCCGGATCGAAACTGGGAAGGAAGCAATGCGTGATGCCGCAGAGCGTGAGTGCGTGGATGGCCCCGGCATCAGCCAGATGAAACATTGGCGCCGCATGCAGCCACTTGCCTACTGAGAGAAAACGCGCGGGCGGCATCAGCGAATGGGTAGCGTTCGAATACACGTTGCGATGGGAGAGCATGGCTCCCTTCGGTCCGCCCGTGGTGCCGCTGGTGTAAAACAAACCCACCAGATCGTTCTCGTCGGGTTCATCGTAGGACAAGACTCCCGTCTTGTCCGCTGTTCTCCAATCAACCAAACCCTCGGGGCACTCCCCTGCTCCGGCAAAAACAATATGCTGCAGAGTGGTTGCACCGGCGCGAATCTGCGGAACCAGCGTAGCGAATCGCTCATCCACAAACAGCACCGTACTGCCAGAATCATTGAGCGTGTAAATGATTTCGTTGACGTGCCAGCGCGTATTCAAGGGCACAATCAGGACTTGGGCGCGGGCGGTTGAATAGTACAAATCCAAATACTCAGGCGAGTTTTGCAAAAGGACAGCGACGCGATCGCCCTTCGATGCGCCCATCGCCACCAACTTGCGCGCCGAGTTCTCAACGATTTCGTAGAACTGCGCGTAGGTAATCTCGTGGTCATCATGATGGATGGCAATGGAGCGGCCGTGATAGCGCTTGGCGGTTCGGAGGCAATAGTTGACGGTCATCGAATCACTCCCTGGCTTTTGAGGTCTTCGATCTCGGCGGCGGATAAACCGCAGCGGCCGAGCACCTGGCGTGTCTGTTCACCGAGCGCGGGAGGCGGCGGGCCGGTACGATCAGGCAATTCGGCAGCCACTTCGCCGATGGTCCGAACCAGCGTCACGCAGCAGTCGCTGTCGCGTAGATCTTCGAACCACGCGCTGGCAGGCTTGGTTCGGAAAATGGAGGAGATGCGTTCTTTCACAGCGTCCTGTGGTTCCTCAAACTGGCGTGCGATCAGATCGTCCGCACCTAGCCGGCGGCATAGTTCGGCCCAGAATTTCGGTTCCAAGGCTCCCACGGCCAACCATCGCTCATCATCTGTCTGATACACGTTGTAGCACGCATAGCGACCGCTCAAGACTTCATTCCCAGGCATCGGCTCGCAGCTCGTAGCGCGCCAAGCGGCGAGAGGGATGGTGAGCAGCGATGTCACGCCGGCGTACATGGAAACGTCCACGTATCGGCCCTCGCCGGTTTGATTGCGCGCGAGGAGGGCCAGTAGAATCCCGCTGACTGTTTGCAGGGAGCCGCCCACCAAGTCCGCGATCTGGACACCTGGAATCACTGGCAGATTCAGGCCCAGCACGCCTCCCAGCGCCATGTAATTCACATCATGCCCCGCAAGCTGCGCGTAGGGACCGTGTTGGCCGTAACCAGTCAGGCTGACGTAAATCAAGCGCGGGTTCACTGCGTGCACTTTTTCGTAACCAAGGCCGAGGCGTGCCATTACGCCCGGCCGATTGCCCTCGATCAACACGTCAGCGTCGCGAGCGAGCGAAAGAAATATCTCGCGGCCACGTGGATGCTTCAAATCAATCGACACACTCTTCTTGCCACTGTTGGTTCGCGCGAACACTCCCGGATTCATCTCGCGCGCATAATCGCCGGCGCGTGGCTCTTCTATCTTGATTACTTCCGCTCCCCAGTCGGCCAGTTGCTGGGTCGCCACCGCGCCAGGCAGCAGGCGTGTCAGATCTAGAACGACGATTCCTTCGAGAACGCTCACGCGCGCGCCTTCACCAGCACTTTGTCGGTATAAACAATCACCGGTTGGCCATTTTGATTGACCACCGAGGTCTCAAATGTGACCAATCCGCGATCCACGCCTTTCTGCTCCAGGCCGGTGACTTTCTTCAACACGTGGATGGTGTCTCCGATGAATACAGGCCGGGTGAAGCGCAGTTTATCCACGCCATAAAATGCCACCACCGTGTCCTCGATCTGATTCATCTGCACGCTCAAGCCGGTGGAGATACTGAAAATCAGCGCGCCGTGCGCTATGCGTTTTCCGAACGGTCCTTGGGCTGCGTACACCTCGTTCATGTGCAGTTCGACAAAATCTCCCGAAAGACCGGCGAAATTTACGATGTCGGCCTCCGTCACGGTTCTACCGCGCGAAGTGCTGACGTGGTCTAGAACGAAATCCTCAAAGTGCAAACTCAAGCGCTGCCTCCCTAGTATTGGTCATGACGCCTCACCCAGTCCATGCCGTTTTTAAGCGCGCTCTCGTCGCGGCCTTTTGGCACGATCTCCAGCAAGTTATAGGCGCCGATAAAGTTTTCGAGTCCGCGTCCGTAAGACGAGTAGGTATGAAAAATATCGCCGTTCTCGCTCTTATAGAACACGCTGATACCGGGACGCTCGCCGCCGGCAGAGTTTTCCATGCGGTAGTTATAATACGTCTCGCGCTTCTCTGCTTGTTCCGGCGTAAACGACACGTGATAGTCAAAATTGAAGTCACTCGCGAGCGAGGAGAACTTGCAGCCTTCCTTCCACTCGGGATCGAACATGAAGTGATAAACGATGAGCTGGCTCTTGCCGTCGAAGAGATCGGCCAAAGTCTCTTTACCGCGAGGTCCATCGAAAGTGTACTCCTTCTGCACTTTCTCCCAAGGCAGGCTTTGGCGCAGCGTTGTCAGCTTTTCGCGGAGCTTCGAAGACTCCTTTTCCTTTTCCAGCAATTTCTTGCGGACCGCATCCCATTCTTCATGGGAGACGACAGGATGTTCGGTCATTCGTGATGCCTCCCTGGTACATCAGCAATACGTTACGCTTCCTTCCGGTCGCGGCTCGGTCTTGACAGACGCGGCGCGCTGTCCTACCTTGAGAATTCTATGCGAAAAAAGGTGACGGTTGTTGGAGCTGGCAACGTCGGGGCCAATTGCGCCCTTCGGATTGCCGGCAAGGAACTGGCGGATGTCGTGTTGGTGGACATCGTGGAGGGCGTGCCGCAGGGCAAGGGACTCGACATATTGGAATCCGGCCCGGTGGAGGGATACGACGTCAATGTTATTGGCGCCAACGATTACGAGGCGACGGCGAACTCCGACATCGTGGTGATCACGGCTGGATTTCCACGCAAGCCCGGCATGAGCCGCGACGATCTGCTGCTGGCCAATTACGAAATCGTCAAGACGGCCACCGAGCAAGCCGTCAAATATTCGCCGAACTCGATTTTGGTTCTAGTGACGAACCCGCTGGATGCGATGTGCTGGACCGCATTCCAGATCTCGAAGTTTTCAAAGAACCGGGTGATCGGCATGGCGGGAGTTCTGGACACGGCCCGTTTCCGGACGTTCATCGCGCAGGAACTGGGTGTCTCGGTTTCGAATGTCACGGCGCTGGTGCTGGGCGGCCACGGCGACACCATGGTCCCGATCTCGCGCTTGACCAATGTTTCCGGCATTCCGCTGAGCGAATTGCTGGATCAAGCCACTATCGACCGGCTGGTGGATCGCGCGCGCAACGGCGGCGCGGAGATTGTGAAATATCTGAAGACGGGCAGCGCGTACTACGCACCATCGGCGGCTGCGGTGGAGATGGTGGAATCGATTCTCAAAGATCAGAAGAAGGTGCTCCCGTGCGCAGCTTATCTCGAAGGCGAATATGGTATCAAGGATCTCTTCGTGGGCGTCCCGATAAAGCTAGGGTCGCGCGGGATCGAGAAGATCTACGAGATCAAGCTCCAACCGGACGAGCAGGCGGCGCTCACGAAGAGCGCTGCGGCCGTGAAGGAGCTGATTGAAGTAATCAAGGGGAAGATGGAAGCGCAGTAGGCAGAAAGCAGAAGGCAGAAGGCAGAAGGCAGAAGGCAGCAAACGGCGTAGCCGTCCACGAACTGCTGCTTTCTGCCTACTGCCTACTGCCTACTGCCTTCTGTCCCTCCCTCGCTATACTGGAGCTTAATGCACGATATGGGCATTTTTTGGCTCCGTGTAGCCACGGTGCTGTATGGGGTGGGGCTGCTGCATGCCATGGCGGTGCTGCTGCGCCGCAAGTCTGGATTCCTCAAATATGCGCTGTTTGCGTTCCAGGCCGGAGTGGTTCTGCATTTGGTGGCCATCGTTGAGCTGACCCTGGAAATCGGGCATCTGCCCGTCGATAATTTCTTCGAGTGCGCCACGGTTTGCGCATTTCTTATTGCCGTTTTGTTTTTGTTCGTCTATTGGCGTTACGATTTCGCCAGCCTCAGCGTCTGCATTTTTCCGCTGGTATTCGTGATGACGCAGGTGGGCGCCATGCAGACGCCGATGCTTTCCTGGCCCAGCCCGAGCGTGCGAAGCGCGTGGCTGCTGCTGCACGTGATTATGATCCTGTCCGGCTACGCGGCGCTTTTGTTGACGGCGGTAGCTTCTGTTTTTTACCTGATCCAGGAGCGGCAACTCAAAATGAAAAAGGGTGTCAAGCTTTTCTCCCGCCTGCCTCCACTCGGCACGCTCGACAACCTGATCACAAATTCCATGGGCTTTGGATTCGTCTTTATTACGCTGGGCGTGATTGCGGGCAGCACTTGGGCGTCCATCGAATCCGGCACGGCGTGGATCAAAGACCCGCGCATCGCACTCGCGTTCATCACCTGGGGTTTTTATCTCACCATGGTCTTCCTGCGTGCCACCGCGGGATGGAGAGGCCGCAAAGCCGCGCTCATGGCGGTTGCGGTGCTATGCTGCTCGGCCCTCACCTGGGCCGCGCATGTGGGCTTGAGACAGATGCTGGCCAAATGAAATTCTCCATCACAGGCGTGAATCACAAAAGTGCGCCGGTAGAGGTGCGCGAACGCCTCGCATTCGATGAGAACTCGCTCCCGGAGGCTTTGCTTGAGCTCAAGCGGCGCCCAGGTTTTTGCGAAGGCATGATTCTTTCCACCTGCAATCGCGTGGAAATAGCGTTGACGTGCGAGGACGGCGCCGCCTCAGGCGTGGCGGTTGACCAGTTCCTGGCGGACACGCGCAACGTGGCGCGCGACTGGGTGACGCCTTATCTCTATCGCTTCGAAGACAACGAAGCGATTCTGCACCTCTTTCGCGTGGCCTCCAGCCTGGACTCCATGGTGGTGGGCGAGCCGCAAATTCTGGGCCAGCTCAAGACCGCCTACGCTCTAGCCAAACAGCATGGCGCGGTCACGGGATTCATGGACACCTTGCTGACGCGCGCCTTCAGCGTAGCTAAGCGCGTGCGGTCTGAGACCGAGATCGGTGCGAACGCCGTTTCCGTAAGCTACGCGGCCGTCGAGCTGGCGCGTGAAATCTTCGGATCGCTGAACGACAAGAAAGTCATGATCGTGGGCGCCGGAAAAATGTCGGAACTGGCAGCCCGCCACTTGCGCCGCAGCGGTGCGACCCACATTTTCGTCACCAACCGCACGCACGAACGCGCGGTGGAGATGGCGCAGCTCTTCGAAGGCAAGATCGTCGATTACACGCAATTCATCTCGTTCCTACCTGAGGTGGACATCGTCATCGCCTCCAGCGGTGCTCCGCACTATATCATCGTGCGGGACGACATGAAGAAGGTTATTGAGGCGCGTAAGAACCGGCCGATGTTCCTGATCGATATCGCGGTGCCGCGCAACATTGAACCATCGGTCAACACGCTGGACAACGTCTTTCTCTACGACATCGACGATCTTCAAAAAGTAGTTGCTACCAACCTGGAAGGACGGCAGCATTCGGCTGAGGAAGCGGAAGCCATCATCCACGAAGAAATGGAAAAGATGATGGCGCGGCTGAAGGCGCGCGAAGTGGTTCCCACCATCGTCAGTCTGCAGGAGCAGCTCGAACATCTGCGCACGTCGGAACTGGCGCGCATGCGCGGAAAGTTCGGAACGCTCACCCCGGAACAGGAACAAGCTCTGGATGCGCTGACCAAGAGCATCATTAATAAAGTGGCGCATGGGCCCATTTCCGAGCTTCGGCGCCAAGCTTCGCTACCGGACGGCCATTACTTCATCACCACTATCCGAAAGGTTTTCCGCCTGGGCGACTAGCATGCTAACCATCGGGTCACGAGGTTCGCAACTAGCTTTGTGGCAGGCGCGTTGGATCCAGGCGCGCGTTCAAAGCTTCGGTATGGAAACGCGCCTCGAGATCATCCACACTACCGGCGACAAGATCACCGACGTCGCGCTGTCGAAGGTGGGAACCAAGGGATTGTTCACCAAGGAAATTGAAGAAGCGCTGCTCAGCGGTGCGATCGATCTCGCGGTGCATAGTTTGAAGGATATGCCCACCGATCTGCCGGACGGTCTTACGCTCGCGGCTATCCCGGAACGCGAAGATCCGCGCGATGCAATGGTAGGGCGCAGTCTCGACTCGCTGGCGACGAAAGGACGTGTCGGCACCAGCTCGCTGCGGCGCGCGGCGCAGCTCCGCGCTAAGCGGCCGGATCTCGAGATCGAAAACATTCGCGGCAATCTGGACACGCGCCTGCGGAAGCTCGACGAGGGTCAATACGACGCGATCGTTCTTGCGTCGGCCGGCTTGCGGCGTTTGGGCTGGGAGAATCGCATCACAGAACTGCTAGATCCGGATGTCATGTGCCCGGCGGTAGGTCAAGGAGCGCTGGCTGTAGAAACCAGATCGGATGGCGGCGCGGCCGAAGAAATCGCCAAGCGGCTGGAACATCGGGAGAGCAGAATTGCGGTGACGGCTGAGCGCGCGGTGCTTCGGGCATTGGGCGGCGGATGCCAGGTTCCGATTGGGGCGTACGCTACCGTGGATGCTGATGTAGTGCGTCTGCGGGCAATCATCGTATCGCCGGACGGGACGGAGATTATTCGCAAGCAAGCAAGTGGTCCGGTTTCCGAGGCCGCTACTATCGGGCGAGCACTGGGTGAGGAGCTGCTGGCGCAAGGCGGCCGGCAAATTTTGGAAGCAGTCTACGGCAGCGCATGAACACGATGCCGCACCAGTGGGGCGGACCCCCTGGTCCGCAGCCGACGCCCTCGTCGGCCTGCTCGGTATATGCAGTGGCTCCGGGTCCTGGGGGACCCGCGCGGACCAGGGGGTCCGCCCCACGACCCACAATGGCATGAGCAAGGTCTATCTGGTTGGAGCGGGCCCGGGCGATCCCGATCTCATCACCTGGAAAGGCCGCAAGCTGCTGGCACTGGCGGATGCCGTACTCTACGATCATCTCGCCAATGAACATCTGCTGGATCTGACCCGCAAAGATTGCGAGCGTATCTACGTCGGCAAAAAGAAGGCCGTGCACGCCTACCCGCAAGAAGAGATCTGCGCCATGATGATCCAACGGGCGAAGCGCGGGCTGACCGTGGTTCGTCTGAAGGGCGGCGATCCATTTATCTTCGGCCGCGGCGGTGAAGAATTGGAAGCGCTGGTGGAGGCGGGCATCCCGTACGAAGTGGTGCCCGGCGTGACCTCGCCACTGGGCATTGCGGCCTACAGCGGCGTACCGCTGACACATCGGGATCATACCAAGGTAGTGACATTCGTTACCGGCCACGATGTCCCCGCAATCGACTGGGGGAAAATCGGCCAATCGGAAACGCTTGTTGTATTCATGGGGATCGCGTCCATTCGGGAAATCGCGCGCGAGATCATATCGTATGGCCGTTCTGGCGATACTCCCGCAATCGCGGTGCGATGGGGGACGCGGCCCAATCAGGAAACCGTCACGGGCACGCTCGCGACCATTGCCGGCGAGATCGAAAAAGCTCATCTCAAGCCGCCCGCGACTGTGATCATCGGCGAAGTGGCCGGATTGCATTCGAAGCTGGCTTGGTTCGAGAAGCTGCCGCTGTTCGGAAAACAGATCGTGGTGACGCGCGCGCACGATCAGGCCGGGGATTTTTCGGAGCGCCTGCGCTCGCTCGGCGCGGACGCTATCGAATTGCCCGTCATTTCCATTCAGCCACCCGAGGATCCAGGCCCGCTGGATCGCGCCATCGGGCACCTCGCTCTCTACGACTGGCTGATTTTCACCAGCGTGAATGGCGTCCAATTTTTCATAGATCGGTTGGACCGCTCCGATCAGGATCTCCGCTCATTCAAGGCTCGGATCTGCGCCATCGGGCCGGCAACCAAGCAGGCCATTGAGAATCTGCATCTCAAGGTGGACCTGATGCCCAAAGAGTACCTCGCCGAAAGCCTGGTGGAAGCGTTCCGCTCTGAACGGCTGCAGGGTAAGCGCGTGCTGCTGCCGCGCGCGGCTGTTGCGAGAGACTTGATTCCCACTGAGCTCGAAAAGCTGGGCGCTCACATTGAGGTGGTGGATGCCTACCGCAATGTCATCCCGGAAGACGCCGCTGCCCGCGCGCATGAGATTTTTTCGGCGGCCAGGAAACCCGACTGGATTACGTTCACCAGTTCTTCTACTGTCAAGAATTGCGTCGCTGTTGCCGGACGGGATGCGTTGGAGGGGATTCGGATTGCATCCATCGGCCCGGTGACATCTGAGACCGTGCGTGAGCATGGGCTTACTGTCAACGTGGAGGCCAAGCAGTTCACCATGGATGGACTGCTGCAGGCCATCCTGGACGCGCACGCCGCTCATCCTGCATAAACAACCCTTCGTCCGAATTCCATCGCGGCTCTGGCGCGTTCGATCTATTCTGGAAGAGCGTTAAGGCACCGGCTCCCTCACAGTGTTACCGAGCCGCGACCGTGAGGGAGCCGGTGTCCGAAAGGAATCATGATCGAGGTCGAGCAGCTTCGAAAGCAATACGGCGACGTTATCGCCGTCAAGGATGTGACGTTCACCGCCCAGCCGGGAGAGATCTTCGGGCTTCTCGGCCCGAACGGCGCTGGCAAAACAACCACCATTGGATGTATTTCAAGTCTGCTCACTCCCACGGCCGGCCACATTCGAGTGATGGGGCACGATGTGGTCCGCGACGGAGTGGCCGCGCGGCGAAGTATTGGAGTGGTGCCGCAGGAAATCGCGCTGTACGAGGATCTCTCGGCGCGCGAAAACTTGAGCTATTGGGGAGGCGCGCAAGGTCTTCGCGGCGCACACCTTCGCGACCGCATCACCGAAGTGCTGGAGCTCACCGGGCTCCTCGACCGCGCCAAGGAACCGATCAAGCGTTTCAGCGGCGGAATGAAACGGCGCCTCAACTTTGCGTGCGGCATTGTGCATCAACCCAAGGTCCTGTTGCTGGATGAACCCACCGTCGGAGTGGATCCGCAGAGCCGGGTTCGCCTGCTGGAACTGGTTCGCGATCAGGCCAAAGCCGGCGCCTGCGTGCTCTACACCACGCACTACATGGACGAAGCCCAGACTTTGTGCGATCGGTTGGCCATCATCGATCACGGCAGCATCATCGCGCAAGGCACGCTGGCCGAACTGCGCGCGTTGCTCGCCGAACGCGATCTGCTCCGGCTCACCGGCGTGTTTCGACCCGATGCGGTAAGGGAAGCGCTGGCTCGTGTAGAAGGCGTGGAGATTATCCAGTCCGATGAAACACAGCTCTCCCTCTCGGTAAACGACGCCTCGCACCGTCTGCCATCCCTTTTCGCGGCTATCAACACTGCTGGCGAAGTCCGCGGCACTACGCTGACGCAACCGAGTCTCGAAAGCCTGTTCATCAAGCTCACGGGCAAGGAACTGAGGGAGTAGCCATGCGTTTTGTTTTCACAAGCGCTGTTAAGGATCTTCGCCGCATTCGGCGCGATCCAGTGATGCTCCTGACCTGGCTCGGCATCCCGACCCTTATCGCGCTCTTGCTGGTGGTTATCTTCGGACGTGGAGATGCGCGCCCAAACGGAAAGCTGCTGATCGTGGACGAAGATCAGGGTATCGGCGCTACGCTGCTCGCCGGCGCTTTCAGCCAGGGAGCGCTGAGCAATATGATCAGCGTCGAAAAAGTGGATCGCGAAGAAGGCCGGCGCCGCATCAACAAAGGCAATGCATCGGCTCTCCTGGTGATCCCCAAGAACTTCACCACTGCGCTGCTGGAAGGAAAGCCAGCCAAGCTTCAACTGGTCCGCAATCCAGCGCAGCGAATACTGCCGGACATTATTGAACAAGTGCTCTCCATGCTGACCGATAGTGCGTTCTATCTGCAGATGGTGGCCGGCCCCCAACTTCGTGAGGCCGCGCGAGGAACGCCCACCGATGCCGGCATCGCTCAGATTTCCGTCCAGTTCAATCATGCTGCGGCTGATCTGCGCAAGTATCTTGCTCCGCCCGTGATTCAACTGGAAACAAAAGTGATCGAGGGGAAAACCGACAAGCCTGGCGGATTTGCGGCGTTAATGCTGCCCGGCATGTTATACATGGCGGTCTTCTTTATCGCCGGCGGGCTTGCGACGGACGTGTGGCGCGAGCGCACTTCTGGAGCGCTCCGGCGCGTGGTTACCACACCCGCCAGTTTCCGCGCCTTCCTGGCCGGCAAGCTGCTCGCAGTGCTGCTTGTGCTCGCTCTGGTGGGAGCATTTGGGCTCACCGTCGCGCACTTCCTGGCGGATTTACGGGTCTCCAACTTCCCGCTGGCGATTCTGTGGATCGCTGTGTCCGGCACCGGTCTCTATCTGTTCATGATGCTGTTGCAGTCGCTCGCTTCGAATGAGCGTGTGGCGAACATGCTGAGTAACTTTGTATTGTTGCCACTGACCATGCTGGGCGGAAGCTTCTTCCCCTTCGATTTGATGCCGAAAGGCTTTGCGCAGATCGGACGCCTGACGCCTAACGGCTGGTCCGTCACCGAACTTCAGAAAATCCTGGACGGCGCCGCCGTGTCACCAGTTGCGTTCGCCGCAGTTATTCTGTTTGTCGCTGCCGCGTGGCTGGTGGTTGGATGGCGCATACGGAGGACCGCATGCTGAGAGACGCGCTATATATCACTTACCGCGATCTGCGCTACCTGCTGCCGCGCCGCGAAACATGGATGTGGACTTTCGTTATGCCGATAATCTTCTTCTACTTCATCGGCAGCGTAACGGGCGGTTTCGGCAGTCACGAAAAACGCGATCCCATCGCCGTGCTGGTCCCGCCCGACGCGGGCTTCCTGGCCGACGAACTGATCCGGCGGCTGGAGCAGCGTAACTTCCAGGTTGTGCATACCGAGAACTTTTTTCGCGAGCTTCGCATCCCGCCGGGCTTCACCGCGACGGTACTTGCCGGTAAACCAGTGAAGTTGGAGCTTACCCGCTATGGCGCTGGTATCGACACCGATTACGATCAGACCCGCACCGCTCGCGCCGTCTACACTGTGTTGGCTGACCTTGTTGCTATTTCATCCAAAGGTGGCACGCCGAGCTCCGTGACTTTCGCTCAGCTCGCCCAGCAACCGCGCCTGATAACGATGGATGTAACCTCAGCCGGAAAACGCAAGGCGCCCCCCATCGGTTTCGAGCAGGCCGTGCCAGGCACGCTAGTGATGTTCACATTGTTGGTAATGTTCACCAGTGGCGGAGTGTCGCTATTGGTGGAACGGCGCCAGGGAATATTACGACGCCTGGCATCCTCGCCGATGTCGCGCGGCGCCGTAGTGCTGGGCAAATGGGGAGCGCGAGTAACACTCGGATTTATCCAGATCCTGTTTGCGATGGCGGCCGGGTCGATCTTGTTCAAGGTGAACTGGGGCGATCATCTGGGCGCGATTTTCGCGCTACTGGCAGCTTACGCCAGTCTCGCCGCGCTGCTGGGCATGCTGCTGGGGAATTTTTCGCGCAGCGATGGGCAAGTGATCGGCCTGGGCGTGATCGCCAGTAACGTGATGGCGGCCCTCGGTGGTTGCTGGTGGCCCATCGAGATCACCCCGCGCTGGACCCAGAGCCTCGCGCTGGTATTCCCAACCGGCTGGGCCATGGACGGGCTCCACAAACTCATGAGCTTCGGCGATTCACCGGAAGCGGTCATCCCGCACATCGTGGCATGTGTCGTGGCTGCGCTGATCGCGGGCTACGTGCTAGCTCGCACCTTCCGCTTTGAGTAGCGGGACCCAGCTATTCTCGTGAGCGGAGCGAAACAGGGCCTCGATCACCTGCATGTTTCCAAGCGAATCCTCGAGCGGTGTCGGGACTTCCCCGCCCCCTCGCACGGCTTCGGAAAACGCGTCACCCTGAATGGTGTACTGATCGCAAATCGCAAACTCCTCGGTCTTGGTGCCGCTCCCGAATACGTCGGCGCCGTGGTCGACAAAGAGACGGCACGGCCGATCCGGCGGAGCGTTGAATGGAATCTCGATCTCGACGCGTCCCTTCGTTCCGAAGATCTGTACGCGTTGGTACGGCGCCAATTGCGTGCTGCATGTGAAAACAGATTGGCCGGCGGGAAAATCGAGAATCGCCGAGCTCAGCCGGTCAGTGTGAAATTCCGGATCGCGCTCAAGCCGGCCAACTACGCGCACCGGTTCCTGCTCGAACAGAAAGCGGGAAATCTGAATTGGATAGCAGCCGATGTCCATCAGTCCGCCACCACCCCATTCCTCGATGTTGCGGGCGTTGGCGGGGTCGCGATTGAAATAACTGAAGGCGCACATTATGGCGCGCAGGTCGCCGATCTCGCCCGACCGCACGATCTCCCGCGCACGCAGCCACTGCGGATGGGTTCGGACCATGAATGCTTCGCCGATCTTTACGCCGGTCCGGTCGCGAGCGTCCATCAACGTGCGGCATTCGGCGACGGTCAGCGAGATCGGTTTTTCGCACAGCACGTGTTTACCTGCCTCGGCCGCGCGAATGGACCACGGTACGTGTAGATGGTTCGGCAGCGGATTGTAAACTGCCTCGATTTCTGGATCGGCCAGCAGTTCTTCATAGGACCCGTAAGATTTCGGGATCTTCAGATCGGCTGCAGCCCGCTGCGCCCTCGCCAGATCGCGAGAGGCAATACCCACGATTTCTGACCATTCGCCGAGCTGCATGGCCGGGATCACCTTTTGGGTTGCGATCTTGGCGACCCCCAGAATTCCCCATCGAACTTTTTTGGACATAGCGAAAGTTTCTCACACTATGTCCCCTTGCTGACGCGCGGGGCTACTATGCGCAATCGTCAACGCTGAATTGTAGCCCCGCGCGTGAGCAAGGGGACTGCATTCGATGTCACCTCTCGCGCGTAGTACGTTTAGAAAGCATGCCTGGATATCGATGTATTCTTCTGGTAGCGATGGTAGCGCTGGCTCAGGAACCACCGAATATCAAGGTGAATGTGCACCTGGTCAACGTCACGTTCAACGTGCGGAATGACGCTGGCCTTTCACCCCCGGACCTGACTAAGAATAATTTCGAGGTCTTTGAAGACGGCGTACCGCAGAACATTTCGTTCTTCTCCCGTAGCGCCGATCTTCCGCTGACGCTGGGCTTGATCGTCGACGCCAGCGGCAGCCAGGAGCATTTCGTCAAAGCGCACCACCACGATCTCGAAACATTCTTGAAGCGTGTCCTTCAACCCAACGACCGGGCGTTCCTGGTTGGTTTTGGAAACCATATCCGCCTGATATCCGATTTCACCTCTTCCGCCGAGGAAATCCTGGACGACCTCAAGCAGTATGAGCACGAGTCGGGACACTTCGACGAGATTGGCCCATCGGATGAAAACCGCGAGGCCGGAACGGCATTCTATGACGCCATCTACTATTCGGCGTCCGAAAAACTATCGGACGGAACCAGCGGGCGCAAGGCGTTGATCATCTTCAGCGACGGAGAGGACAATTCCAGCGCGCATCATATGCTGGACACGATTGAAGAAGCGCAATTCGAAAATATTCCGCTGTTCTGCGTTCGGTACACGCAGCACGGCAGACACGGCAAAGTGACAGCGCGGAACAAGTATGGGACCAGTGTGATGGCGCGAATCGCCAAGGAATCCGGCGGTGAAGATTTTGACGCAGAAAAGAAGGATCTGAAAGAATCGTTCCACGAGATCGGCGAGGAGCTTCGTTCCTCCTACGAACTAGCCTACAATTCCACCAATACCGAACGCGATGGTTATTTCCGCAGAATCGTGATTCGCTCCAAGAATCCCGGATTGACTGTCCGCGCGAAGACCGGCTATTACGCGCGATGATGTATCGCACGCACTCATAATGAAAACTTCGGCTAATGGTGGGGCGGACCCCCTGGACCCGCTTCCTCAAGCCCTGACAAATACCAGCAACAGGCCGACGTGGGCGTCGGCCGCGGACCAGGGGGTCCGCCCCACTTTTGCGTGCGCTACAAATTGGCGGTGACGCGCAGGTAGGTGCTGTACTGCTCATCCTTAATATCAGGGAAGGATTTTAGCTTCAATGCCCCGGCTGCCCAAGTTCTCGAGCCTGGAGATTCTGGCTCGGCAGCCAGTAGCGCGGCGCGCGTCGATGGAGGCGCAGCGCCATCCGTGAGAGCCATAAGAACGAGCGGCCCCGAGACCAACGCTACAGTCGAGGGATGCTGCTCATCCACCGCTTCGAGGCGCATCTTGAGCGGCAGCTCCAACTCGATGCGATCCGCCGCCTTCCATTCCCGGCGGATTTCCGCGAATGTTCCCGTCTCGAGCTTGCGCGAGTCGCGCGCTCCATTGACGGTGAGGCTTGCTCCTTCGGCCCATTCAGGAATCCGCAAGAACACGGAGAATGTCTCTGGTCGGGAAGCGGTGACGTCCAACCGAATGATACTGTCGTAGGGATACTCGGTGATCTGCCGCAGCCCGAGGCGCACACCAGGCTTTGTCCAGGTCACCGTCGACGGCGTGTACAGATTCACATACACGCCACGGTCATCGTGAAAATAAGCGCTGATCCTGTAATCGGCCGCGATCTGCGGCAGCGTACCCGAGCAGCACGGCCACTTGTCGCCAAAAACAACCTTCTGTCCCTGGAAATTGTAATCGGAATAGTAGAACGTCGATCCGTCTGGTTGAAGCGGAGTAGCGCCCAACACGGTGTTGTACAGCACGCGCTCCATGCTGTCGCCGTACCGTGAGTTGCGTGTGATCCTCAGCAGGTAGCGGGTGAGCTTGAAGTGAGCATACGCGCCGCAGGGAGTCTCGAAAGTGGAGTGCGTGGTCTCCAGGCTTTCGCCCAACTTGCCGCTGCCTGGAACAACAAAATGCTCATCCGGTCCCCAGCCGCCGGTGGCATAACTCTGCTGGTGCACAAAGTCGAACCCGTTCTTTATGGTTCGCAGATACTTCGGATCTCCGAGAACCAGGTAGGCCTGGGCCGCCGAACTCAGCGAGTTTACGTGACTATAGGCGTGTTTTCCCGGCAGAACGTTCTCACCCTTCGCAAGCGGGTCGAAGAATTCCTGATCGAAGAGTAAACGCTTCGCCAATTCAAGGTAGCGGGCATTCCCGCTGCGCTGATACGCAAGAAATTGATTTTCGGGAAGCGTGTAGCTTTCGTCCCAGGCGTGCAGCGTAAAATCTTCGCGATTGTTCACGGGCGCTTCCCAATGCGGCATGGCCTTGGGCGGAAGATGCTTCCAAACGGCATCGGTGGCGCGGTTGAGCACATCCAGCGCCAGCGGATCTTTCGCATAAGTATGGGCGTCGATGAGGCCACAGACCAGTTTGTCGTAGATATAGGAGGGAAAGCGATTCTCGATGTAGAATTTGCCCTCGGGATCGATGGTGGCCGCGTAGCCCCGAATCATGCGGCTAACTTTTTCGCGGCAGGCCTGGTCTCCTGTGGCAGCGTAGAAACGCGCCAACGCTGACATCCACTGGCCGTAGGTGAAGCCGGGCGCGAAAGCATCGGTATCGTACCAACCACCCAGGTCTTGGCCCGGCGCAGGCAGCCCCTCGCGGAGACGATATGGACGCAGCAGACTGTCTTCGCTCAAACTGAGCAAGAGCTCGCGGTTCTCGTCCAGTTGCCGCGCCAGTGGACCGGGCGCAAACTGGACTTCGCCGTACTCGAATTGCGCCAACAAATCGGGTTTTGTGGTACCGGCGGCGCGCGCGTACCCGGCGAAAATACCGAGAGCTGCTCCAGTCCCGTGCCGTAAAATTTCACGCCGCGTTAGACCGAGATGTTCCGTCATCGCTTTCCGAGTACATCATAGCTCTGGATGGCACAGTATCGGGGAGAAGTGAGTACCTGGATCGCTCGTAACAGTACACGTGCTCCATCGACATGAAACAACTTTCGCGTTTTAATTGGTCATGGCGTCGCGTTGCTTAAACTGCAATGGAATTCTGACGAAGACAGACCGCATTTGCTTTAGCTGCGGAGACAAGGTCCCCAAGTGGGTCAGCTCTGTTCCGGCGCTCAAGAAATCCCGGGGATTTTCAATCGTCAGCAACATAGTTTTCTTCGCTTCTCTGGGTCTGACAGCTTTCTCGCTGGTGGCCGAACATAAGCCGCCGCTGGAAGTCAGCCTGGCTGCATCCGGTGCCCTACTGGCCGTGAAGCTGATTGTGGACTGGACCTCGAAGATACGGGCGAAGAGCCGCGCCACGTAGGGGTCGAGCCCCCTTACTGACGAGTCCGTGAAAAAATCAAAACCACCGGTCGCTTACGCTCGCGGCTCGGAAAGAATATGCCATGTTTAGAGCGCGGTACCGAGCCGCGACCGTGAGGGAGTCGGTGCCTTCGCCGATTTTCTCACAGCTTCTGACCCGACGCGCGCGGCAACGTTCCGAACGGTTCGCCCGACGCTGAGCTTCACCGGGCAATCGTCCCGTCCGGCCCAGACGCCGGCCCTCAAATTGTTCAAAGCAGGCCAGTTCACCGATATGGCGTACGACGGCTGCCCCATCCTCTTACTTTAAAGATAGTCAAGCAACGAGCCGATAGTACGGACGGAGTAAATCATCCTAACCTTAGGCATTAGGCTGCTAGGGAGAATTCACTCATTCTCTAGGCTTTTCGCCTGATTGGCCCTACAGGGTCCAAGGGAGATAATCAAGATGCAAGCTTTGTTAACTGGAGGAGCCGGATGAAAACAGCTATCGATTTGATATGGAAGCTAAGAATTTGGGCTGACAATCATGGACAGGACCTGATTGAATACGCCTTGATGGCCGGTTTTGTGGCTGTTTCCGCCGGCGCGATTATGCCTGGTGTATCAACCAGCATTAGCAAGATTTTCAGCAAGGTGGCAAGTAGCATGACTGCCGCAGCCACGACCAGCTAGTTGTTGACTGCGCGCCTCGAACGGCGCTACCAGATAAATTCCTTCGCACCATCTCGCCGCTCGTAGCTATCCAGGACGTGCACCACGCGGATCTTCTTCATCTTCGCGGGATTCAGTGCGCCGATCGGTATGTACACAATCCGGCGGTTCAAATGTCCTGCGATAGAGCGGAACACCGACCGTGGAGGCTTGGCCGCCACATATACTACGTAACGCTGCGTCGAATAATCCAGGCCCGCCAGCAATAATCGCTCCGGCTTGGTCTGCGCGAAATCGTAATCGGCGTCCGACCATACATCGATCATGCGGCGTGGCGGAAGCGTCATCAGAAATCCGCCGTATTCGGCGCGCCCGATCCCGGGCCCCACCAGATGATCGAACGGCGGCGTGGAATAGAACGCCATGTCGGATTCGTTCTGGTGCTCGCCTAACCAAGTGGTCAGATACGGATAGCGGTCGTCATGATCTTCGTCGAAAATCACGACAGTGGCGCCCACTTCGCCCGCAATCCGATCGAGCTGCTTCACGTAGATCTTGTTCTCGTGCCAGTTGCGGATGGTCTCCCGCAGATCGATGCCGTCCAGGATTGAGGTAGTGAAAGGCTCCGTGCGGCTACGCTCGCTCGAAAGCACGCTCTTGGCTTTCTTTTTCAGAAAACGGCCGTAATCTTCGATCAACAGATCCTCGGGCGGATAGGAACAGATGGCGGTCCCATCGGTCTGGCGCGCCCACTCGCCCTCGAACTTCTCTTTCTTGCGCTCCGTCAGATGCCGCGGCAGCATGCGCTGCTTGGGACGGGGCAGCCGGCGGCGCAACCGAATCTTGCGGGTATTGAACCAAATCTCGTCGCCCGAGACATTCACGGTCTCCAGCAGTTCGCTGACAGGCTTCTGGGACGGATAGCGGTTGGCCATCTGCCAGACTTCGTAAGCATAATTGTCGTCCACAACCGAGCGCGCCGCCACGGTCAGATCGAAGACTCCGGCCAGCAGGTCGCCGCTGATGGACGCCAGGTTCCGCGTGAATCGTGCCAGCATCCGGCGCTGCCAGTACTCGATCTTATCGCCCGTATTTTTGACATATTCCTTTTCGGACTCGCGCAGCAGATCGAATTGTACTTTGGGCCGGTCAATCAGCTCATCGGGCGTCATCTCCAGCCGGAACTTTTCGTAACGGTCCTGCAGGTACGGATACTCGAGGGTGATCTCGGCCAGGCAATCCGGATGCGGATTGAGCAACCGGATCTCAGGCGGCTTGCGGCGGCTGGGCGGATCTTGCGGCGCCTCCATGGCGTCCAGCAGCGGGTCCAACAAATTCAAGGAAACCACCACGAAGACCTGCGCCAGCGGATCGGCGCCCTGCAGCTTCCAGGCCATGCCGGCGGCGTGGGCTGCGATCTCATCATTGCGCTCCTGCGGATAAACCCGGTAGGCTTCTATGTACTTCTCCACGCCGATATGCTTGATCGAATAAGGATCGGGATAGACATCCGGAAGGTGGGGCCGGTCGCCTGAATCAGGCTCGATGAAAATTACCTCGGCATCCACTTCCAGACCCGTTCGGACCGCCTCGGTGAACGGATCGCACGGCTCTACCGGAACGTAGACACCGCGCTCCTCATCCTGCGGATCGGGATAAAGAATTACCGACATTTCCGGCAATCGTGCCAGGGCCTGCAGGTAGGTGTCTTCGAGCGAGCCTGGCAACTCGACCGCGACTAAGCGCGGGCGCTGCTCGAGAATCGCCCGCCGCAGCTCGATACTGAACTCCAGGCGGCCGGGCACAACAGGAAAGTACGTGAAGTTGCCGCGCCGCAGGCTGGCCGAATCCTCGGAAATGCTAGGTTCGCGGGACATACCGCAATGCTTCGTCCCCCAAAGTTTCGAGTATTGCCGTGCGCATCAAAAACCGCTCTTCGCTCTGGTTCCCAAGGCCCAGGCTGTTTTCCATGCTCTTGAGCTTCATCACGAAACGCGCGATGTTGATGCCGTCCCGGACCGTATAGCGTTCATCGGCCGAGTGGGCCTGTTGCAGGAACTCGGTGACGTAGTTCAGGATGTGTTCGTCGCCGAATGGGACATTTTCTTTCAGAATTGCGTACTCTTCGTGACGCTCAGGAAAATCGATGGTGATCTGGGGTTGCAGCCGCGAGTGGATGTACTCCGGCAGATCGAAAGTGGAAGCATCGTCGTTCATGGTGGCCACCAAACGGAACAGCGGATGCGCCTTGATTTTGATTCCGGCCACGATGGATTCGGCGTAGCGGCGATTATCCAGCAGCGGCGCGAGACTCGCCCAGCTTTTCTCGCTCATGCGATTTCCTTCGTCCAGAATCGCGACGCCGCCGCGGATCATTGCAGTCAACAGCGGCGATGCCACATATCGCAGTTTCGACTGGCCTTCGATCACCGGAGTCACCAGCAGATCCTCCGGCCGCGTATCCACGGTGGCCTGCATGATGTAGACTTCACGCTGCAAGCGCTTGGCTGCTGCATAGGCCAGCGTAGTCTTGCCCACGCCGGGTTTACCCAGCAGCCGCGGATTCATCGGGACATCCTGGGGATCCACCACCAGCCAGGAAGCCAGCAACTGCCGCATTACTTCTTCCTGGCCCACCCAAGTCACCGTCAACTCATCGGGATGCGCCAGATGAAGAGTCACCCCTTCAATCTCTACCACCATACGTTGTTATTCTAGCGAAGTTGAAAACAGCCCGACTTTTCACTCAGGCGCGCGACGTGAAAATGGAAAGCATGTAGGAACGTACGAAAAACCGAGCCGCGACCGGAAGGAAGCGTTATCCGAACGTAGAACTAGTGTTATGTCCCTGAAGTTCGTTGAACAATTCGCGAAGTGGGACGGTCCTCCTGGACCGCGACCGACGCCCCGGTCGGTCTGTTGCTTGTTAATCGATCGCAAAGCCGGACCAGGGGGTCCGGCGCGGACGAGGGCGTCCGCCCCACGGCGAATTATGTGGCGAACTTCATAACACGAGCGGCACTCGTGTGTAACGCTCCCTCCCGGTCGCGGCTCGGCTACACCCTCGAAGGCTCCACATTTATGTCGCACACCCACCAGACGATGTGTTAACACAAGTTCTTGGAAGACTCCGCTGTACTCGATCGGGATTTCTACTCACGGCCTGCCATCGAAGTCGCCCGCGATTGCCTGGGCAAAATCCTGGTGCATGGCAGGACCGCCGGACGAATCGTTGAGGTGGAAGCCTACCTGGGCGTGGATGATCGCGCTGCGCATGCCTGGCGCGGTGTCACTGACCGCACGCGCGTCATCTTCGGCGAACCCGGCCATGCCTACGTCTATTTTATTTACGGCATGTACGAATGCCTAAACTTTGTCGCCGAGCCAGCCGGTCAGGCCGGTTGTGTCTTAATTCGCGCGCTGGAGCCGATCGCAGGAATAGCAACCATGCGCCGCCGCCGTCCATCCGCGAAGCGCGTGGAAGACCTCGCGAATGGCCCCGGTAAACTGACGCTAGCGATGGGAATCACAAGAAAACTGAACGGAGCCGATCTGACGGCCAGCGCGCTCCAAGTCCGCCGCCCTCCGAACGAGCCTGCGATCAAAGTGCTAACGACGCCGAGAATCGGAATCACACACTGCGCCGATTGGCCGCTGCGTTTCGTGATCGCCGGCAACCGCTTCGTCAGCCGCTAGTAGTACAAGCTATCATTCCACCCAAGGATTGATCACCCGAACACCGCAGCCTTCGGGAAGTAGGGCAAGCCTCCGGCTTGCTCACTAGACAAGCCCGAGGCTTGTCCTACGGGGATGCCAGGTTCGCCCTGCGCTTGCCGACGGCATGCATTCGATTCCATAAAGCAATTCCGCCTGCGTGATCGCGGTGATGAAAACCTCCCGTGGTGCCTGAGCGGCGAGCCAACCGAGAACGATTTTGGAAGGCTTCGGCTTCAGAGCTTCCGAGATCGCATTCGTATCCAGAACGATCATTCAGCGAAAAGCGGGCGCCGTCGACCCATCTTACGTGGTGGAAGCACCAACTCCACGCCACCGGTGGGGGCCATGATACGCCGGATCGATTCGGCGAGGTTCTCCTCGCGCTTCGGCTCCCCTTGAAGCTCTGCCTTCAGGATCTGCCGTACCTCCTCCTCCATGGATCGCCCATGATGGGCGGCCCGAACGCGCAGCCGAGCCTTCAGCGAGTCATCCAGACGCCGTATTGTAATGCTTCCCATACATCAATGATAGCATTGCCATCAACGCTGGCTATTGTTAAAATCAAGGCTTACGAAAGGGACTCGTGAGGTTCGCCAAAACTGCATTGTTTCTCTTGCTCCTGGGAAGCGCCTTTGCGCTACAGGCTCAAAAGGGAAAAGAGACCAGTCCGCTGCGCGTTTCCTTGCCCGGTAAGCCATGGGCGCTGCAGGTGGACGTCCAAGGCTTCGCCGTCCAACTAGACGAGACTAAGCCCGACGGCAAGAAATACCTGCTCGCGGAGAACACGCGCACCGGTATAACGCTGTCCATCACTATGGAACAAGTCCATGGATTCGCCACGCTGGACAACTGCCGGAAGGTGTTCCGCGAACGGAACAAAGGGAACGCGAAGCTCAACCCCGTCGACATCAAAGACTCGCAGATCGGCGAGATGGCTATATCCGAATTTACCTTTGAGGAACCGGAAGGCATTCCGCTTCACCAAAAAAACGTCTTTGGCTGTCTAGCCAAAGAAGATGTTTATGCCGACATTCATCTTTCTAAAGTGCAATACACACCGAAGGACCAGCCGCTATTCACTTCCATTCTCCAGGCGGTTCACCTTACGGATCAGACTGCGGGAGCCGTTTCCCAGGCCACCAGCACATCCTATCTGATGGAGGGAAGCAAATATTTCCTCAACAACCAGTTTGACAAAGCCATCGGCCCCTACCAAAAGGCGCTCGACCTCGAGAAGAACGATCGCAAGCTGGAATCCAAGCTCTGGCGGACGCTGATTGACAATCTGGGAATGGCTTATGGGATTACTGGCGATCTGAAATCCGCGGAAGACGTTTTCCAGTACGGAATCTCGAAGGATCCAACTTATCCGATCTTCTACTACAACATGGCGTGCACGTACGCGGAAAGAAATGATCTCGACAATACCGTCAAATATCTCAAGACTGCGTTCGAGTACAAACAAAACATCATCCCTGGCGAGCAAATGCCGGACCCAAGTAAGGACGACTCCTTCCAACGCTTCATGCAAAGCGAAAAGTTTCGCAAGCTGATCGAATCTCTTTGAATTGGGTGCGCGACATAAAAATGGAAAGCATGTAGAAATGGACGAAAACTGAGCCGCGACCGGCAGGAAGCGCTACCACGAGCGTAGAACCAACGCCCTCGTGGTATTGCTCCCTGCGGTCGCGCCTCGGTTACATCCTCGAAAGGCTCCACATTTATGTCGTGCACCCCTTTGAATTGGCCAGGTTCATTCCGCTAAGACCAGCGGCTACTATAAGAAGACATGAGCATCCAGAGAGGCATCACCGCCAGCCTCGCCGCCGTCATCTCACTCGCTGTCGTATCCGTGGGCTCGGAAAACAAATCGAATGGCGAATGGCCGGTCTATGGACACGATCCCGGCGGCCAGCGTTTTTCGCCGCTCACCGCCATCAACCGCCAGAACGTCCACTCTCTTCAAATTGCCTGGACCTTTCGCACCGGCGATGCATACCAGCCCAAGAACGGACGGCCAACTGCTTTCGAAGCGACTCCCCTCTATGTCGACGGCAGGCTCTATATCGGCACGCCGCTTGGCCGCGTCATCGCGCTCGATCCCGTAACCGGCCATCAGATTTGGGCGTACGATTCCAAAGTTCCCCGCGACAAAGGATATGGAGATTACGCGAACCGCGGCGTTTCCCAATGGCAGTCGCCTAACGGCCAGCGGCGCATATTCATCGCCACCATCGATGCCCGGCTGATCGCGCTGGATGCAGCCACCGGCCAGCCCTGCGCTGATTTTGGCGACAACGGCATCGTCAATTTGCGCAACGGCCTGCGCATCGCCCCGCACGGTTTCGGTGATTACGAGGAGACATCTCCGCCCGCTATCGTAGGCAACACCATAATCCTTGGATCCGGAATCGCCGACAACGGCTCCGTCAATCAAGCTAGCGGCGAAGTGCGTGGATTTGATGTTGTCACTGGCAAGCTGAAATGGACCTTCGATCCAATTCCGCAAGATCCGAAAGCACTCGGCGCGGATACCTGGAAAAATGGCAGCGCTCAACGCACCGGAGCCGCGAATGCCTGGTCCGTGATCGCCGCCGACCCCGCGCGAAATCTGGTCTTTGTTCCAACCGGCAGCGCCAGCCCGGATTTCTATGGAGGCGAGCGCCTGGGTAACAATCTTTTCGCAAACTCCATAGTGGCCCTCCGCGCCGATACCGGCGAACGCGTCTGGCATTTCCAGACCGTGCATCATGACCTGTGGGACTACGACGTCGCTTCGCCGCCCATTTTGTTCGATGTTCATCGCAACGGTAAAACGATTCCCGCCGTCGGCGTCGGCTCCAAGACCGCTCACTTCTTCATCCTGAATCGGGAAACTGGCGAGCCAATTTTCGGCGTGGAAGAACGCCCTGTTCCCGCCACCGACACGCCCGGCGAAGTTTCTTCCCCCACGCAACCGTTCCCAATCGCGCCGCGCGCTCTCTCTCCACAAGCGAAACTGACAGCCGACAACGCGTGGGGCGCCACCGACGAAGACAAAAAGTGGTGCCGCGAAGAAGTGAGCAAGCTGCGCTCCGAAGGCGTATTCACGCCACCTAGTTTGCACGGAACCCTCCTGCTGCCCGGCAATATCGGAGGCATGGCGTGGGGCGGCGCGGCGTACGATCCCTCGCACCACGTGTTGATCATCCCAACCAACAACATGGCCACCGAAGTCTTCCTGATCCCGCGTGCGGATTTCGGGAACCAAAGGGAAGCCGGCCGGAATTTCAACGGCGATTGGGAATTCGCGCCTATGACCGGGACCCCCTACGGCATGAAACGCCGCACTTTGCGCAGTCCAATGGGTTCGTTTTGCAATCCTCCACCGTGGGGCATGCTGAATGCCGTCGACGCCGACACCGCCGAAGTGAAATGGACCGTCCCGCTCGGCCAGTTTCCACCCATCGGGGATGCACCCGGCGGCCCTCCCGAATTCGGCTCCATCGCGCTTGGCGGACCTATAGTCACCGCCGGCGGCCTGATCTTCATGGCGGGAACGCTGGACCCCGCCATTCGCGCATTCGACATCACCAACGGCAAGGAATTATGGAAAGGCGAACTTCCCACCAGCGCTCGCTCAACACCAATGACATTCCAGGCTCCGAACGGCAAGCAGTTCGTAGTTGTATCGGCGGGCGGTCACGGCATTCGCGGTGGACCACCGTTGGGTGATTATGTCGTGGCGTTCACGCTGCCGTGAGCACCGTTTGGTTTGGCCCGCGCCACTAATCCTAACCGCTGATCTAAAAAGTGTCGTTTTAACTGAAATGGGGCGTGGTAAGATTCAATCAAATATGATCGCACTGCATTTATGTTCTGGTCAAGACGCCTTGTCCTTCGTTTCCGACGCAGTGGTGATCCAGTCAGAACGGGTCCAGGTTGCCGCCGCCGCACAAATCCACGGCGTGCTGCAGCGCCTTGGAGACTCGATCAGCCAGCGTGTCATCATAGAAATTGAACATCATTGAGCGATTCGGCTCGCTCCTAACTACCACGAGGAAGATGGGAGGATCGACCTTGACGCTTATCTCAGGGTGTCCGATCTTGGCTTCTGCTAGCTGCATCACCTGCTCTAGCTGCGTGAGCGTGACCTCTCGAATCTGCTTGAGAAAGAGTTCGCCGTCCCTGTCGGGGATGTGGGCGTACTTTCCGCCGTAATTAACGTCGCTGACAACGCTTCCCCAGTCATCGTCAAACCGTCCGTGGAAGCTGATGTAACAACGACCTGGGTCTGCAGACACATTACCCAGCTGGTACCTACGCTTGACAGGTGCCGAATCGGTTCCTGCGACGTTGTCATGTGCGTAAGCCATGTAATTCACCGTACCCCCAAGCTTGCCCTGGATGAATTTCATGGTGTCCTTCAGGGTAGCCGCGTCGCCACGCAGCGGAGCCAGTGGCGGAATGTCCTGAGCCGTCGCGCCTCCAATGAACGCCAGCGTCATCGTGATCCAGAGTGTCTTCATTTCCCAGCCCTCATTTCGCCTCCGCGAATTGACTTCTCTCGTGCTAATCGGCTGAAAAAGCCTCCGGTATTACACGGGTAGAGGCAAATGCGCGCCGACGCAGGTGTTTCACCTTACGTTTTAAATGACAGTGGGGGCGCTTGGACATAAGCCTGACCGAATTGCTCATCCGGCCCAGGGGCTACAGCGTTTTACCAATTCTTCCGATTTATCTCCAAAGGAGTAATTAAATGCCACTGCCATTATTGCTGGCGGCTTTCGCACTCGGTCGGAGTACGAAGAAGCATCCAAAACGGCGCGCTGTTTCCAAGTACCGAAAGAGTAACGGAACCAAGGTCAAAGCCTATACGCGAAAGGGCAAGTAACGGGGGAGGAGGTAGTCATGGAACTCACACCGGAAGATAAGCAACGGATCGAGAAGGAAGAACGGAAGCGCGTCGCCGAAGAGCAGTACAGGGCGGAAGTCCGGGCCAAAGCTACCGGCGCAAAGTCTAGCCGACCATGGGTTCTTGGCCCTCTCATCGTCGCGCTGATCGTAGCGCTGATAGTTTGGTCAAATGTCTCCACCAGTTCCTACGCCCGCGCGGCACATGCCGCCGCGAAAAACGAGCCCAAGATGCACTGGGTCCCAGTCGATCAGAAAATTGCTACTGGCCAGGTCGTGGTGAAGCCTAATGGCTACGCGTTCTACCGGATTGTCATCACCAACGAGATGGTAACGCCAGTGTTGACCGGCCATTTTACTGCCTCAGGCGGATTTGGCAACGACATCATGGCCGTTGTTGCCGACGAGCCGAACTACATCAATTGGATAAATGGCCATCAGGCACAGGTCTTCTGGAATACCCAAGGCAGAGAAACAACCGGAAGCTTTGAGTTACGTCTGAGGCAGGGCGTTTACTACTTTGCATTGAGTAATCGGTTTTCGTTGCTCATGGAAAAACAGGTCTTCTTGGATGTCGATCTCAACTACAAAAAGATGGAAACGGAATCTGATGGCACGACGGAGTAGTGCGGGTTAGGGTTTCGCCGGGCCGGGCGAAGTAGGCAGCACAGGTCTGAAGATCGTTACCTCGAATGTTCCGCCGGTAGACATCCTCTCCACTTGAACGCCGTGAATGGCTTCGCTAGGCTGAACTTCGCCGTGGTAGTGAGGAGGAGTGATGAACTCGTGTTCCGCATTAAGAACCGCCCCGCAGACACACATTACAACTATCCCTTTCGTTACCATACGAACATTCTAACAATCTTTTGTTTGCGTCGCGCGATCCAGGATGCGGCCAACGACGCGGCTTTGCCAAGCTCGCTCGGTAGCTTTTACGGTAGCTGGTTTTTATCCCTGAGCAACCCCAGCCGTGGTACCTACTCAGGCCATGCCACTAAATATAGCTGTCTACCCGCTTTACTTTCCCCCGACTCGCGGGTAACATAGTATGGTCCCCCCGAGAGAGATGATAACTTAGGAAGGGGCTGTACTTTGCTGAAACTGAAGCGAGTTGAGATCCAGGGCTTCAAGTCCTTCTTTGACAGGACCGAGATGAAGTTCCCCGGTTCGGGCATCGCAGCCATCGTTGGCCCCAACGGCTGTGGAAAATCGAATCTGAGCGATGCAATCAGTTGGGTCCTGGGCGAGCAGTCGGCCAAGAGTCTGCGCGGTGCCCGGATGGAAGATGTCATCTTCGCCGGCACACGCGATCGGAAACCCCTGAGCATGGCCGCCGTGACAATGACGCTAGTGGATCCAACTGGCGAGCACGGTCACCAGTTGGCGCAACACAACGGCCACGGAAACGGCAATGGTAATGCAGATCACAAACCAAGCGAAGTTACCATCACGCGCCGTTTGTTCCGTTCCGGCGAAAGCGAATACCTGATTGACGGTAAGTCCGCCCGTTTGCGCGACATCCAGGACCTTTTCATAGGTACCGGATTAGGTCCGGAAAGCTACGCCATCATCGAACAGGGACGCATCGGCCAGATCTTGAGCAACCGGCCACAGGATCGGCGCGCCATCATCGAAGAGGCAGCCGGCGTCAGCAAATTCAAAACCAAGAAGCGGCTGGCGGAAGCGAAGCTCGAAGGCGCCAAGCAAAACCTGGCGCGCGTATTCGACATTTTGGAAGAAGTGGGCCGGCAAGTAAACTCGCTCAAGCGCCAGGCATCCAAGGCGCGCCGCTACGAAGAACTCAAGGGCGAGATGATGGCGCAACTTCGCAAATCGCTCACCGGCCGCTATCGCATGCTGGAGCGCGAGGCTGCCAAAACCGCGCTCGATCTGAATCTTGCCAACACGGAGTTCCAGAATCTTTCCAATCAGGTAGCTGAGCGGGAGAAAGAACATGTTGAGCTTCAGGAAACCTGCTATCGCAACGACGCCGCCCTTACTCAGGCGCGGCAGCAGCTCGCCGATTTGCAACTGGAGCAGGAGCGCACGCGCGGCAAGCTGGATTCTCAAGCCCAACAGATAGGCGCGATCGAAGATCGCCTCACAACCGGCGAATCGGAAGCGCAGGAATTGGAAAAAAGGCAGGCCCAATTCCAGCAGGAACTGGAAGCTCACCTGGAGTCGCTTGCGTCGCTCGAATCGCAAACCGAATCGGCGCGCGAACGGCTGGCAGCGAAGTCAGCCGAGCGGGAGCGAATCCAGCAGGATTTGCAGAGTCGCGCTCGAACGCTTGAGACCGGCCGGCAATCCGTGCTACGCCTCTTGGGCGAAGCCTCTGCGCTGAAGAACCAGCTCGCCCAGATTGCCGAATATCTCTCCGCCATCGAACGCGACTCGGCGCGCTGCCAGCGCGAAGAACAGATCGCGACTCAAGACCTTCAGCGGTTGGAATCCGTAAAGGCGGATCTGTCCCGTCAGATGGCCGCGCGGCAGATGGAACTGGAATCCACAGCAGACCGCAAGCGCGCTGTGGAAGAGGAACTCGGCGTTCGCAAGACTCATGCGGCCGAGGCTCGGCAGAATCTCGATCATCTGCGCACCGAAGCCTCCCGCATGAAAGCGCGCAAGGATTCGCTGGAAGAAATCCTTTCGCATCGCGCTTATACAACGGAAAGCGTGAAGCGCCTCTTCACCGCCATCGAGCATGGCGAAGCCGACAACTTCCGCCCGGCGGGCGTGCTCGCGGATTTCATCGAAGTTGAACCGGCCTTCGAAAAAGCGACGGAAGATTTTCTCCACGAAGAGCTGGAATATGTCGTGGTCCAGAACTGGAACGAGGCCGAGCGGGGCATCGATATTATGCGCACGGACCTGGATGGGCGCGCCACGTTCCTAGTTCATCCGGAGCCGGACGATCGCTGGGCTGCAGGCGCCGAACTCGCGACCAATGAAGGTGTCGCCGGCCGTTTGAGCGACCATCTTCGCTTCACCAATGGTTTCAGCAGCGCTCCCGCACACCTGCTTCCCCGCTTAGCGCGTTGTTATCTCGCTACCGATCGATCCGCCGCGCAAAAACTCGCGGTGGAATATCCGGAAGCGTTTTTCCTACTGCCGGACGGCGTGAGCTACCAAGGCCATGCTGTGAGCGGCGGCAAAAAGACCGGAAGCGGACCGCTCGCTCTCAAGCGCGAGCTGCGCGAACTCACCGGCGAAGTGCAAGTGAAACATCGCGCCGTGGAAGAGACCGCGGCATTGTTGGATCGCCTCGATCGGGAGATCGCCGCCTACTCCGAGGATTTAGAGGTTCTGCGGACGCAGCAGCAAAATCAGGAAAAAGAAGCGCTCGCGCTCGATCACGAGCATCGCAAGCTGGCTGAAGAATTCGCGCGATCGTCATCGCGATTGTCGGTAGCGCGGTTGGAGCTCGATCGCTTACGGCTGGAAGGCAACCGTGCCCGCGCTCAGCAGGAGCAGGACCAGCGGATTCTCGAAGAAAAGGAAGCTGCTCGCAGCATTGAAGAGCAAGTGCTGGAGCAATCCCGCGCCGATCTGGAAGAGCTGCAGGCCGAAGCGCACGGGCTGGTGGAAGAACACGGTGCGTTGCGCGCTGAACTCGCGGGCTTCGAAGAGCGGCGGCGCGCGGAGTTAGCGAGCCAGGCCCGCTACCAGGCGCAAATCTCGGAAATCGCCGCGCGCAGGCAGGAGATCGCAGGCGAAATGGAGCGGCTCGGCATCGAGCGCGCCCGCCTGCTTCGCGACAACATCGAGCTCGACCGGCGGGCCGGCGAACTGGTGGAAGTAATCCGCCTCGCCGAAGAATCCGTGTTGCGGCTGGCCGAGCAGGAAACCAGTCTCCGTGCGAATCTTGCGGCGCTCGAAGAAACCCTCAAGCAGCTACGAATGGATGTCCAATCCGCTCAAGAGCGCCGTTCGCAAATCGAGTTGGAGCTGGTGCGAAAACAGGCCGAATTGAAGTATCTCGACGAAACCAGCCGCAAGGAGCTGAACGCGCCTTTGGAAGAGCTGGCCGCCGCCGAAGAGGCCGTTCTGGACGACGCCGGATTGGAAGAAGCCGAGCGGAAATACCAGGAAGTGAAGGCGCGCATTGAGGCGTTGGGCCCGGTAAATCCACAGGCGCTCGAAGAATTCCAGGAAGCCCAGCAACGCTACGACTTCCTGAATGCCCAGCGCCAGGATCTGCTGGATTCCATCCGCGACACCGAAACAGCTATCAAAGAAATCGACGTGGAATCGCGCAAGCGCTTCGGCGATGCGTTTGAAGCTATAAACGGACATTTCCGCGAACTATTCCGCACTTTATTCGGCGGCGGCACCGGTGAAATGCGGCTCACCGATGAGACCAATATTGCCGAATCGGGTATCGATATTGTCGCTTCACCTCCCGGCAAGCGGCTGCAGAACGTGCTGTTGCTCTCGGGCGGCGAGAAATCGCTCACCGCCATGGCCCTGCTGATGGCCATTTTCCACTACCAGCCCAGTCCCTTCTGCATACTTGATGAAGTGGACGCCCCGCTGGATGAGCCGAATATCGAGCGTCTCACGCGATTAATTCGCGAAATGTCCGGCCAGACCCAGTTCATCGTCATCACCCACGCCAAACGCACCATGGAAGCCGCGCAATCCCTCTACGGCGTGACAATGCAGGAACCAGGAGTATCGAAACTGGTGTCGGTGAAGTTCGGCGATACAGCCCCGCCGCCCAAAACCGAGCAGTTGGCGATGCGGAACACAGCTTAATTTTGGCTAACCCAAACGGCTCAATCCGGGGTATGATTGACCAACAACAGGCTATGTGGAAATGTACGCTAGTTTGCATTCTCGCCTGCTTGTCGGTGGGCGTGCTCGGAGCTCAGACTTACCCGCTCCCGGGTGGAATGGTTGGAGTTCCCTATTCGATCGATTTCGGGCAAGGCCTTAGCCAAATCCCTCCGGATCTCGGCATTACGTTGACGTACAGCTTTACCGCGGCAGGTGGAACCTTACCTCCTGGTTTGACGCTGACAGCCAGCGGATTATTGAGCGGGACTCCCACCGCTCCCGGACCTTATACCTTCACCATCAACTTCACTCTGAACTTCAGCTATATGGGCATCAGTGAGGGCGGCACCTATCCCTTTACCCTGTCGATTGACGTGACTGGAAACTCGGGACCTGCCGTCGCGGTGAATCCATCGAATCCCTCATCTCTCAATTTCTCGTTATCCCAAGGTTCCACCACAGCTACAACGCAATCCGCTGTGATCGCCAATAGCGGCGGCGTGGCCGAGACCTTTACGGCCAGTGCGACCACCGGTTCCGGCGGTAACTGGTTATCGGTGTCGCCCGGGTCCGGATCGGTTGCCGCCTTCTCAAGCAGCTCTGTGAGCGTCAGCGTGGAACCCGGCAGCTTGGCAGCGGGTACGTATTTGGGAACCGTCTCCATCGCGGTTTCCCCGGCCAACCAACAATTCGACGTCGCCGTGATTGTCACCGTGAGCGGCGGACAGGCAACGGTGCAGCTTTCAGAAACCGGATTTCGTTTCCAGACTATCGCCGGAGGGGCCAACCCGCCCGCGCAAACCCTCAGTATCCTTAATACCGGATCGGGTTCGTTAAACTACTCAGCTTCTGCGTCCACTACTTCAGGCGGCCAATGGCTGTCCGTGTCGCCGGCTTCGGGCACGATTACTTCTTCCACCCCCGCCGTTGCAACGGTGAGCATCCGGTCCGCGGGTCTGGCGGCAGGCGATTACTATGGCCAGATACAAATCTCGGCGGATGGCGCATCCAACTCGCCTCAAACCGCATCGGTGGTCCTGAACGTCGCGAAAGCGGGAACCGATCTAGGTGCTTTTGTCTACCCAACCGGCTTGGTTTTTGTGGCTCAGGCAGGCGGTGCAAATCCAGCGTCCCAGACCATTGCGGTCACCAACCCTTCCACTTCCACTCTCACTTTCAGCTCTGCCTTGTTCTTCGGCCAGGGCAGCAACTTGTTCACGATCCAACCGTCGAGTGGCACAGTGAACGCCACGAATCCAGTCCAAATCACGGTGCAGCCCACAACCTCCAGTGCGCCCGCGAACATCTATCTCGGCGAGATAGTGCTGAATTTTGCCGAGGACCAAACGTCGCACCACATCGCGGTACTCGTGATCGTGCTCCCCTCGGGAGCCTCCAGCCGCACCGAGCATGCGGTGTCCGCGACATCTAGCTGTACACCCACCAAGTTACTGCCCGTGTTCACCCAGCTCGGCGCCAACTTTTCCACTGTGGCAGCTTGGCCGACACCGGTGGAAGTTCTCATCGTTGACGATTGCGGCAATTTCATGACTTCCGGAAACGTCACTGCCTCTTTCTCCGACAGCGATCCGTCGCTGCCGCTCACATCCTTGAACACTGGAACCTGGAGCGCTACCTGGCAGCCACGCAGTTCGGCCGCGCAAGTGGTGATCACCGTGGACGCACTCGAAAATGCGCCGCCTCTCCAAGGCACTCAAAGCATCGGCGGCGCACTCGATGCCAATCCAACCACGCCTTCCGTTTACGCCGGCGGCGTAGTCAGCGCGGCAAAGTCCGCACCAAACCAGCCGCTGGCGCCAGGCGGTTTCACTTCCATTTACGGCGTGCATCTAGGTGCCGGACAGAATTTCGCTCCAGCACTGCCGCTTGCTACCCAGCTTGGGGCTACTCAAGTTGTCCTGGGAGGCCGCCCGCTACCTCTGCAGTACGCTGGCGATGGCCAAGTGAATGCTGTCATCCCCTATGACATACCGCCTAACAGCACACAGCAACTGATCGTAACCAACGGGCCCGCGCTTTCGGTGCCCCAGTCGGTTGTCATTGCTCCCGCTCAGCCGGCGGTATTCGCGCAGGGCGATGGCTCGGGTGTGGTCTTCGACGTCAAGCCGGGCACGACCGCCCAGATCCTGGTGGATGCGAACCATCCCATGAGTGCTGGCGATGCCATCGTGATCTACTGCGCAGGACTCGGGCCCGTGAATCCGCCGGTAACCGCAGGAAGCGCGGCGCCATCTTCGCCGCCAGCCACCACGACCAATACAGTGACGGTCACCATCGGCGGCAAGACTGCTCAGGTTTTCTTCAGCGGCCTGCTGGGCGGATTCGCGGGCGAATATCAAGTGAACGCGTACGTTCCCAAAGGCATCACACCGGGCGACACCGTGCCGCTGGTAATCACGGTGGCGGGGTTCGAGAGCGCTCCGGTGACCGTCGCCGTCAAGTAGAGCGCGTTGCGCCTTACCGGCGGTACAGCACGCCGCCCTTCATTACAAACTTCACTTTCTTCAGGACGCTGATATCTTGTAACGGATCGCCCTCCACCGCGATCACATCCGCGAAGTAGCCTGCCTTCAGCGCGCCGATCTGGCCCTGCCAACCCAGCAGCTTCGCACCGTTCAGCAGGCCGGCTTGCAGCGCGGCCAGCGGCGTCATGCCGTACTTCACCATCAGCTCGTACTCACGCGCCTGCGTCCCGTGCGGGAACGGACCAACGTCGGAACCAGCGGCCATCGTCACGCCGGCGGCGAGCTGTTTGCGAAACTCCTCCGCGTGAAAGGCGATGATCTGGCGTTCGCGCGTGGCCTGCGCTGGCGAGGCAGGATGATCGGCAAAGTATTCGAATATGGTGAACGTCGGCACGGCGAATATTTGTTTCTCGCGCATTATGCGCATGGTTTCGTCGCTGAGCTGATCGGCATGATCGATGGAGGCGACGCCCGCGCGTGCGGCATAGCCCGTGCCCGGTTCACCGGTGGCGTGCACTGCAACCCGCTTGCCAACCCGCGCAGCTTCCTGAACTGCCGCGCTCAATTCAGCCTCGGTGTACTGATACGGCGTCGAGATGAGTCCATCGTGGAATGAATCGCGGCCAGTTTCATAGATCTTGATAAAATCCGCGCCTTCTTTGAACTGTAGCCGGATCACACTTACTAACTCCATCGCATTATTCGCGTAAGTGGCGTTCGACAGAATATGTTGCTCCGGATTGTAATTGATGGCGTCTTCGTGCCCGCCTAGCAGGTCCACTGCATTACCGCTGATGCGCAAGCGCGGCCCGGGAATCAGCCCCTGGTTGATGGCATTGCGCACGGCTGTGTCGGCCGAACCAGCGCCTTCGGTTCCCATGTCGCGCTCTGCCGTAAAGCCGGCCATCAGATCGTCACGAGCGGCTAGAGTCGCCAAAATGGTTCGCTGGGGCACTGATTCCTGAACGGTCTGCAGATCTTCAGCGCCTGGATGCAGGAACAGGTGCACATGCGCGTCGATCAGGCCGGGCAGTAACGTGGTATCGCCCAGATCGATACTCTCGACTCCCGCAGGACGCGTAACTCGGGAACCCACCTCGCTGATCCGTTCGCCCAGGACCAACACTTCGCCGGGTGTCAGCATTTTTCCGCTCTCGATATCGAGCAAACGGGCGGCGTGCAGGATGGTGGGATGAGGCGGCGCGGTCTGAGACCGTGCGGCGAAGGCTACAACAAGACTGGCAACGAACAGACGATAGATCATAGCTGATGAAATGAGGGATTGAGTATCCTGTCACCGGATTTTTTCTTCAACCGATCGGCCCGGCGGCGTAGAGCGTCCGACGGTTCCAGATCGAGCGCGCTCAAGGTCATTTCGAGCGCCATAGCGTAATTGCGCTCGCGATGTTCGAAATATTTCGCCAGTTGTTCAAGCGCGGCGGCGCGCCATGGATTCCGCGTGCCGGCGAGTTCGGTAAATACCGGCAGCGCCGCATGTTCGCGGCCCAGTTTCTTCTCGATCAGCGCCGTATCCCACAGCGTGCGGAACATCAGATCGTCCGGCAAGCCGCGATCCACTGCCTGACGGAACAGCGCCAATGCGTTTTCAGGATTTCCAGCTTGCCGCCACCAGCGCCCCAGGCCCACCATCTCCGCGCCGTGCGTGAACTGGGCTTCGCCTGGCGGATGAAAGGCCCACGGCACAATCGCGGTCAGGCATGCCAACGTTAGAATGTCCGTCGCGTTGTGGTGGAAGATGGGCACCAGCCGGAAAATCTCCTGCGTGCGCAGATATTCGAAGTAGAAATACGGAATCAATTCGCCCGGAAGATCGCCCTGCCGCTCAAGACCAAGGATCTGAGTTTCTAGATCCACCAGACGGCAACTGTCAAATCGGAGTTTCCACAAGCGGCGCGCTCCGAACAGTAAGTCCAGATGAGGGAGCGAACTGAACGGGGGACGTTGGCGGACCATGCGGAATCGCGTCTCGAGCAGCGGCTGATCGAACGTCCTGCCATTGTAGGTGATCAGCACTTCGAATTGTTTCAGGTGCTCCTGGAGCGCGCTTAACTGGCTGGCTTCTTCGCCGAAGTCGCGCATGAAGAACTGCCGGACCCGGAAACCGTCCTTCGCGATGCGGCCCACGCCGATCAGAAACGCGTACGTGCCTGAGCCGCCCGCGAGGCCCGTGGTTTCGGTATCGAGAAAACACCATTTTGACACCGGAACGTTCGGGATCTCTCCATTCGAAATCGGATGCAGCAAGTCGCTCGGAAGGTCTTCCAAGTCTGCGATGCCGATGCTCCCGTGACGGCGGTGCCGCTCGTACAACTTCTCGGTTTCGAAGTGGCGGCCATGCGCGGTTTCGACTTCTTGCCAGGGATAATCTTCCGGTGGCTGGTTGCTGGTGGCTGGTGGCTGGTTGGGACGCGCTCGTGGCTTCGCGTACTTTCGGTCGATCTTGGCGATGCGGCGGCGAAGATCTGCGAGCTGCTCCTGAAAATCACTCATGCCTGTTGCGATTCCACTAGCTGGGATACTTGCTCCCATTCTCCCAGGTGTTTAGCCAGCTCCGTACGGCTCTTGTCCAACAGATTCGAGACGCGCAGACTGTCTTCGGCACTGACGTAATTGGCCAGCTCCGCTTCGTAGCTCGCGATTTCGGATTCCACTCGCTCGATTTGCTGCTCTAGTTGCTGGCAGCGATCTTGCATCTTTTTCAGCTTGAGGGGATTTAGGCGCTTCGCGCTGGGGCTAGCCGTGGCTGGTTGCTGGTGGCTGGTGGCTGGTGGTGAACCGGGAAGGGTCAAGTCAACCACTTTGCCTTCCTTGCGCCATAAATAATCTTCGTAATTGCCGGGGAAGATTCGGACTTCGCCCGCGCCGATTTCGAAAATGCGGGTGGCTAGTTTGTCGATGAAATAGCGATCGTGCGAGACGAAAACCACCGTGCCAGTGTACTTCTCGAGCGATTCCAGCAGCACATCCTTGGCGCGCAGATCCAGGTGATTGGTCGGCTCGTCGAGCAATAGAAAATTCGATGGCTGCAGCAGCATGCGTGCCAGCGCGTAGCGGTTGCGCTCACCGCCTGAGAGCACTCCGATGCGCTTGAATACATCGTCTTCTGAAAACAGGAAGCAGCCCAGCAGACTGCGCAGCTCGGTATTGGTGGAACGGGGCGCCATGTTCTGCAAATCGTCGAGCATCTTGACGTTGGGGTCGAGTTCCTTATATTGATCCTGGGCGAAGTAGTCCACTTCCACGTTGTGGCCCAGACGATACTCGCCCGACGTGAGGGGCTCGTTGCCCGTCAGCAGTTTGATCAGTGTCGACTTCCCCGCCCCGTTCACACCCACCAGCGCGATACGATCGCCGCGCTCGATGATGAAATTCACGCCGCCAAAGACAAATTTCTCGCCGTAGCTCTTCGAGACGTTTTGGAATTCGGCCACGATGCGCCCGCTTGGCTTGGGTTGCGGAAACGAAAAGTGAATGGACTTCTCTTCCGCCGGTAACTCGATGCGTTCGATCTTGTCCAGCTCCTTGATGCGGCTCTGCACTTGCTTGGCCTTGGTGGCCTGGTAGCGAAAGCGATTGATAAAGGTTTCCAACTGTTCGATGCGTTCGCGCTGGTTGCGGTAGGCTGCTTCCAGTTGTTCGGCCCGCTCCTGTTTCTGCGCCAGGTATTTCTCGTAATTGCCGCTGTAGAAATGCACGCCGCGATTCCAGATCTCGACAGTCTTACCCACCGTCACATCCAGAAAATAACGGTCGTGCGAAATCAGCACGTAAGCGAACGGGTAGGTAGTAAGATATTGCTCCAGCCAGTTGCGCGCTTCGAGATCCAGGTGATTGGTCGGCTCATCCAGCAATAGCAGGTTAGGTTTCTCCAGCAGAAGCTTGGCCAGCGCGATGCGCATCTGCCAGCCACCAGAGAAATGTTCAGTGCGCCGCTGCCAGTCCGAGTGTGGAAAGCCCAGACCAGCCAGGACAGTTCCCACCTGCGCCTCAATGGCGTACCCATCGCGCGTGCGAAATTCACTGTCGAGCTGGTGAAAACGATCGGCGACTTGCGCATATTCGGCGCCCGCAGGATCGATCTCAGCCATCTTGCGAGTGAGCTCTTCCATCTCCTGCTCCATCTCCTGGAGCGAAGCGAACACCGACATGCATTCGGAGAAGACACTGCGGCCGGAGAGCGAGAGGCCATCCTGAGGCAAATAGCCGGTGCTGGTGCCGCGAGTGACGCTGAGGCTGCCGTATTCGAGCGTCTCAATGCCCGCCAGAATCTTGAGCAAAGTGGTTTTGCCGGTGCCATTGGCGCCCACCAAGCCAGCGCGATCTTTCGAAGTGATCAGCCAGTTCAGGTTCTCAAACAGCAGCTTGTGGCCGAAGCGCTTGCCAGCGCCGGAAAGTTGGATCATCGG